>Ga0210006_1000700_pt1 | contig 25379 bp, 21 predicted proteins | sample CryGey02umfilter_2_FD_185452 | JGI IMG/M metagenome (GOLD analysis project Ga0210006, IMG submission 185452) | Groundwater microbial communities from aquifer in Utah, USA - Crystal Geyser 4/10/14 0.2 um filter (SPAdes) (version 3) | ecosystem: Environmental > Aquatic > Deep subsurface >... | reverse complement strand
GGTCGGGGTAATAAATCGTAATTAATTCCTATTTTTGACTTTAGCCACATTGGTCGGTTAGTTGTTGCGTTGGAACTGAAGCAGTCTATTAATTAGAAATACAAAACACTAACAACTAGTTGATTTATAAAGTATTTTTTGTATGTTTGAGAAAAAGTTTGATGAAAACTAGGCTTATATTAAGGGTTAATTCGTTATTAAAAATGAAAAAAATATTTTTTATACTTACTATTTTTTTATGTTTAAATTGTCATAGTCAAATAGAAAGAAAAAATGCTCTTTTAGTTTCTGAGCATATATCAGAAGGAGGGATTGCTATTGGCAACCATTTAGTTAGTTATAATTTTATTAATGGTAAATTAATCTCTAAAGATACTATTATATCTAGTCCAACTGATAAAGGCGTTGGAATTGGTTATCATTTTAGTCAAAATTTAGTTTATAAAAACAGATATGTAATTACAGGAGCAGGAAATGTCATTGATTTAAATTCAAACTCATTAGTTATGGTTGAATCAGACCACTTAGTTAGCATTAAAGGAGATAGTATCATTTTTTATAGAGACAATGTTCTGACAGGAACAGGTTATCTTATATGTGATTTAAGAAAGCACACTTATAAATTTGCCAAAAAAAGTTTCAGTTCAATAAAAGGATATAAATCGCCAAATTTTAAATTAGGATTAATATTAGTAAAGTCTGAACTTCCATATAAAATAATTTTAAATACAGGAAAAAGCGAACAGTTAATAGTTAAAGATTGTGGCTATGGAACCCATTTGTCTTCTGATGCTTCTTTAAGACCAAATGTGCCACTTTATTGGATTGATAATGAAAACTTTATTTATGCTAAATACAAGTTTTCTTCATTAGATCATGTTCCAGTCGAAATTCATTGTGTAAATGTAAATAACTTTGATTCAAAAAAAATTGCCACAATTGATTCAGTGCCTCCTGCTATTTCTAATTCTTATTTTTCTACAGATCCTGAGGGGAAAATAATTTTTAATTGCTCAAAAGCGGCTTATATCCTCGATTTTATTAATAACAAAGCAAGGTTAACAAATATGATTTCTCGAGGAAATGGGTTCTTAGTTGAAAATTCAACTAATAAAGATTATGGTAGTAAAATAACATTTGAAGGCAATGAGATAGGTCGATTTTGGTGCAAACAACATAGTTCCAAAACAACAGAAGGATTTATTGGTGTTGAATACGGTGAGTTAGGTAGTAATTTAGGTTATCCTAAAGGGGTGAAAGTTTGGAATAATATTACACAAACCTGGATAACTATTGAAATCAATTGGGTTTCAGCAATTGTCGGATGGGTAGAAAAATAAAACACCTCGTAACTCTATTTAACCTCAACTATTTTAGGCATTCCTAAGTATTCCCAAGTACTTATCCTCACTCCAACTTATCCCACAAGCGTAATTTTAAATCTAAATCCAATACCATGTCGGTAAGCATTTTATACAATTCAAAATGTTGTACAATTTGGGTTTTATCGTTTAAAGGTTTAGAAATAGAAGGCTCAAAATGGTTTTTATTGGTGTAAATTGCCGCATACATTCTGTTTTCAACAAAAGAAAAAGCAATGTCTTTATTTAATTTTTCTTGGTACGCAATCAGTTTTTCCATCAAACTCGAAGAAAGCACATAACGCGTTTCTATTTCATCTTCACCATAAACCACAAACAATTCATTAAACTTACTATTTTCTAAGCTAATGATATATCCATCATTAAAAAAGGACTGTAATTTTAGTCTGAACTTTCGTGTATTAGTAAGTTTTCTTCTTGATAATACTAAGGTTTTATGCTTTAATAGCTTGTTGAATTTTGCAGAAATAAAAATTCCCTGAAATAGCGTTTTTGAAAAGATAACATCAGAATGAACAACATACATTTCAGCAAACTGAATAGTAGTGTTTCCTATAATGCATTTTACGTAATCTTCGCCTTCAACTACATCAAATTTATGAGACAGAGTATTATCTAAAATCCCACTATTATTCATGACTTTCCTGGAAAATTTTTGTCGAGAAAGGAATTCCACATTATCATATAAGAACAATAAAAGTTTTACCAATATTTTGTTTTTATAAATATGTTTTACTTTTTTAAACCTTCCTAAACCTATAGAAATGTTATAACCGGGTAAAGCAATGGCAGTAAAAAAAGTAAAGAAAGCTAAAACAGCGTACCAACCATGATCTTTATCAACAAGAGAAGAAAAGTAGAACCCTAAAACATAGAAAACAATGGAGTAAAGAGCATATCGGATTATTTTACTATGAATCTCTTTTCTTGTTGTTTCTAAATCATCTAAAACGGGCTGGAGTTGTTCTTTATAAAATATGTCAAAGTCTTTATTCAAATCATAACAAGGTTAGAGGAGGTTTTTAGCATCAATATTTTTTCTTTCCTCTTCTTCAATTTCCCAATAAGCAACTGATTGGAATTTGAATAAATTAGTCAGCATAGATGCGGGAAAAGAGTTGATAGTGGTATTGTATTCATAAATGGCATCGTTGTAAAATCTTCTGGCAGCAGCAATATGTTCTTCGGTTTTGTTCCAAGTCTGTTGTAATTGCACATAATTGTTGTTGCTTACAATAATTTTATCGTGAGTAACTTTATTTACCAACAAAGCTACATCGTGGTAAATATTATTAAACTCAGGAGAGTGAAGACTATCCGTATTTTGCGTAAGTAATTTCGTGTGCTGAGTAGAAATTTCGGAGATTAATTGCTGCTCGTTAGCGATAGATGTATTGGCAATGTGTACCAAATTCGGAATAAGATCAAAACGTTTTTTCAAATAGGTATCTAATGCCGATTCTGCTCTTCTGATGGCATTTTTCTTTTTGATGATTTTGTTGTAATTATACACCATCATGAGTAACACTAATGCTACTACAACTAAAAATATACTTCCTGCTTCCATATAAAGGTAAAAGTAGTACTTTTTTTGAATTTTGCAATTTTAGTACACAGATAACATTGATGCTGCGGATTGGCACGGGTAAAAATAAAAGCTCCACCCCAACCCTCCCAAAGGGAGGGAGTTATCTTCCTTTGGGAGGGGTTAGGGGAGGAAATTAACCATTAACAATTAACATTCTCTGTGTTCTCTGTGGCTGATATTTACAATTTAGGAATAACAAACAACTATATTTTCTTAATTTCGCAATTCTTAAAATTTAAGTATGAGCAAGTTCAACGAATATAAAGGGTTAAACCTTCCTAATGTGGCTAAACAAGTGTTAGCACAATGGGAAGCAAATAAAGTTTTTGAACAAAGTGTTTCAAGCAGAGAAGGTAAACAGCCGTTTGTATTTTTTGAAGGACCACCTTCTGCCAATGGATTACCCGGAATTCACCATGTGATGGCTCGTGCTATTAAAGATATTTTTTGCCGCTATAAAACCCTAAAAGGATTTCAAGTAAAACGGAAAGCCGGTTGGGATACGCATGGTTTACCTGTAGAGTTAGGTGTAGAAAAAGAATTAGGCATTACCAAAGAAGATATCGGTAAAAAGATATCTGTGGAAGAATACAACAACGCTTGTAAGGAAGCGGTAATGCGTTATACCGATGTGTGGAACAACCTCACCAAGCAAATGGGCTATTGGGTGGATATGGATGATCCTTACATTACGTATGAAAATAAATACATCGAATCGGTGTGGTGGTTATTAGGACAACTTTTCCAAAAAGGCTTGATGTATAAAGGCTACACCATACAGCCTTATTCGCCAAAAGCAGGTACGGGCTTAAGCTCTCACGAGTTGAACCAACCGGGTTGTTACAAAGATGTGAAAGATACCTCTTGCGTTGCTCAGTTTAAAAGCCCCCTAACTCCCAAAGGGGGAATGAAAAATTCCATTAGCAAAGCTTTTAAATTGGACATTAAGGATAGTGCGTTGGCAAACTCCTCCTCTTCGGGGAAGCTGGGAGGGGCTTTCTTCTTAGCTTGGACTACTACTCCTTGGACCTTGCCATCGAATACGGCACTAGCGGTTGGACCTAAAATTGATTATGTGTTAGTAAAGACATTCAATCAATATACTTTTATACCAGTTTATTTAGTGGTAGCTAAAAGTTTAGTTGGAAAACAATTCTCAAAACCTTATTTTGAGAGTACTTCTGATGAAGATTTTGAAAATTATAAAGATGGTGATAAAACTATCCCATTTAAAATTATTGCTGAATGTAAAGGATCAGATTTAATAGGAATCCAATACGAACAACTTTTACCTTACGCTCAACCATATATTTTGGAAACGAGTGATGGCAATTCTCCCCCTTCGGGGGAGTTAGAGGGGGCTGCCTTTAGAGTAATTCCCGGAGATTTTGTAACTACCGAAGATGGTACGGGTATCGTACACATTGCTCCCACCTTTGGAGCTGATGATGCCAAAGTGGCTAAAGATGCAGGAGTTCCACCCATGTTGGTGTTAGATGAAAACAACAATCCTGTTCCTTTGGTAGATTTACAAGGTAAATTCCGACCTGAAATGGGTGAATTTGCAGGAAAATACGTAAAAAATGAATACTACAATGATGGTGAAGCTCCTGAAAAATCGGTAGATGTAGAAATTTCCATCAAACTGAAAAAAGAAAATAAAGCATTTAAAGTAGAAAAGTACGAACACAGCTACCCCCATTGTTGGAGAACCGACAAACCTATTTTATACTATCCGTTAGATTCTTGGTTTATTAAAACTACTGCCGTAAAAGAACGCATGATAGCGTTGAACAAAACCATCAATTGGAAACCTGAAAGTACAGGAACAGGTCGTTTTGGCAATTGGCTGGAAAATCTAAACGATTGGAATTTATCTCGTTCTCGTTATTGGGGAATTCCAATTCCTATTTGGAGGACAGAAACTGGAGATGAAGAAGTTTGTATCAGCTCAGTAGAGCAACTGAAAACCGAAATAGAAAAATCCATGGCAGCGGGTTTTATGACCAGTAATCCATTAGCCAATTTTGAGATAGGCAACATGGATAAAGCCAATTACGACAAATTCGATTTACATAAAAACTATGTGGATAACATCGTATTGGTTTCACCATCGGGCAAACCTATGAAACGTGAAACTGATTTAATTGATGTTTGGTTCGATTCAGGTTCTATGCCTTACGCACAACACCACTATCCTTTCGAAAAGCCCCACCTAACCTCCCCAAAGGGGAGGGACGAAGCTCCTAATTGGCAGACTGCTAGAACTTCTTCTTACGCTCTTTTAAGGGAATTAAAAACCAAAAATAAAAAACAACAAACAGAAGCTGAAGAATTTTTATGGAAACAGCTTAGAGGAAAAAACCTTGAAGGTTATAAATTTAGACGACAACATATTATTGATGAATTTATAGTAGATTTTGTTTGCCTTTCTAAAAGTTTAGTAATTGAGATTGATGGTGGTTATCATAATGAACCTGAAGTAAAACAAGCTGACGAGGTAAGAACAGAGATATTAAATTCTTTAGGGTTTAAGGTTATTCGTTTTACGAATGAAGAGGTTATAAATGACACTGAAAATGTATTAGTAAGCATTAAAAATGAGTTGACAACAGCGGCTAGTGCGTTGGACAACCCTCCCCCTTCGGGGGAGTTGGAGGGGGCTTCTTTAGGGGAGTTGGAGGGGGCTTTCCCTGCAGACTTCATAGCCGAAGGTGTTGACCAAACTAGAGGTTGGTTTTTTACCTTACACGCTATTGCTACCATGGTTTTTGATAATGTTGCTTACAAAAATGTAATCTCCAATGGGTTGGTTTTAGACAAAAACGGTCAGAAAATGAGTAAGCGTTTGGGTAATGCCGTTGACCCATTTGAAACTTTAGATAAATATGGTGCGGATGCTACACGTTGGTACATGATTACCAATGCACAGCCTTGGGACAATTTAAAGTTTGATGTAGAAGGAATTGTTGAGGTACAGCGTAAATTCTTTGGAACACTTTATAATACCTACGGCTTTTTTGCTTTGTATGCCAACTTAGATAATTTTACCTATGCTGAAGCTGAAGTGCCAATAGCCAATCGTCCTGAAATTGACCGTTGGATTATTTCTAAACTTAACTCGTTGATTAAAGATGTCGAGAATTCTTATGAAACTTATGAGCCAACCAAAGCTGGAAGAGCTATTCAGGAGTTTGTAAACGACCATTTAAGCAATTGGTACGTTCGCTTATGCAGAAGACGTTTTTGGAAAGGCGATTATTCAGAAGATAAGATTTCGGCTTATCAAACGCTTTATACGTGTTTGGAAGTAGTGGCACAGTTGTCTTCGCCTATTGCACCTTTTTATGCCGATTTATTATACTCCGATTTAAGTAAAGTGAGTGGTAAAGGAAATACAACATCAGTGCATTTGTCAGATTTCCCAACAGTAAATGAAAGTGTTATAGACACTGATTTAGAGCAGCGTATGGATATTGCACAACAAGTTTCATCAATGGTGTTGAGTTTAAGAAAGAAAGAACAAATAAAAGTACGTCAGCCGCTTCAAAAAATAATGATTCCTATTTTAGATGCTAAATTTAAACGTCAGTTACAAGATGTTGCCGATTTAATTTTATCGGAAGTAAACGTAAAAGAAATAGAATACTTGGAAGATACCGCAGGAGTGCTGGTAAAGAGCATTAAACCCAACTTTAAAACCTTAGGACCTAAGTATGGTAAAATAATGAAACAGATTGCTGCTATAGTAACTCAATTTAATCAAAACGATATACAAGAGTTTGAAAAGAATAGCGTTGTAGAAATAAATGTTGAAGGACAACAAGTAATGTTGGATAGTAATGATGTTGAAATTATTACACAAGATATTCCAGGTTGGTTGGTACAAACCGAAGGTGGATTGACAGTAGCGTTAGATATTTCAATTTCGCAGGAATTAAAAGAGGAAGGTATTGCTAGAGAGTTCGTAAATCGTATTCAAAACTTAAGGAAGGATAGTGGTTTTGAAGTAAATGATAAAATTGCTGTTAAAATTTTGCAACACAATGAAATAAATGATGCAATAACAAAGAATAAAAATTATATTTGCACCGAAACATTAGCAACCCAATTGGATTTGGTAAGCGAACTAAATGAAGGAGTTACCGTAGATTTTGACCATGATTTATCTACATTAATCACAATAAAAAAATTAAATTAGAACAAACTTATATTTTAAAAAATTAACACCTATGGGAGAAATTCGATATTCAGAACAAGATTTAGCAGATTTCAAAGCACTTATTGAAAAAAAATTAATAACCGCACGAATCGATTATGAAGAGTTGGTTAACACACTTAAATATAAAGACGATAACGGAACTGATGACACACTTCATTCATTCAAAATGATGGAAGAAGGTGCTGCAACACTTTCTCGTGAGGAAGTTGGTCAATTGGCTATCCGACAAGAAAAATTTATAAAAAACTTAGAAAATGCGTTAATCCGTATTTCTAATAAAACGTATGGTGTGTGTAGAGTAACAGGAAAATTAATTCCTAAAGAAAGATTGATGGCTGTTCCTCATGCTACACTTAGTATAGAAGCCAAAGAAGCTCAAGACTAACAAATTATTGATTAGAGATTAGAAATTTGAGATTGTTTTTGTGATAATTTCTAATTTTTAATTTTTAATTTCCAATTAAATGAAATGAAATTCAGATTTCTTACCCATCCTTTATTTATAACATTCATTGTTCTGTTAATTGATCAAGGGTTAAAGATATGGGTAAAAACGAACATGATGTTAGGGGATGATATTCCAATAATTGGCGATTGGTTTATTATTCATTTTATTGAAAATCCAGGCATGGCTTTTGGGATGGAGTTTGGTGGTGAATATGGTAAATTAGCATTAAGTTTATTTAGAATTGTAGCTGTAACAGGAATAGGCTATGTCTTGTTCACACTTCCAAAAACAGCTCCTACAGGGTTGAAAATATGTGGGGCATTAGTGTTTGCCGGAGCATTAGGCAACATCATTGATAGTGCTTTTTACGGAATAATTTTCAACGAAAGTTTTAACCAAATAGCAACCTTTTTGCCTGAAGAAGGTGGCTACGCTCCTTTTTTGCATGGTTGGGTGGTTGATATGTTTTCGTTTCCACTGTTCAAAGGCGTTTTCCCTGAATGGTTTCCAATTTGGGGCGGGGAAGATTTTTTATTCTTCAGACCTGTTTTTAATGTAGCTGACGCCTCAATTTCAGTAGGAATTTCGTTAATCTTTATTTTTCAAAAAAGATTTTTCAAAAAAGAAGAGGCTATTGAGTCAACCACCAATGTTGAAGCACCTTCAGAACCTGAGGTTGAATAAATTTTAGAGTTGAAATGGGGTTACTTTAGAGGGTATAAGTATTAATTTTTCCGTTATACTGGAAAAATTAGTACTTAAATATTTACTTCTTTCTCATAAAAATCTGAATAGGAACACCTGTAAAATCAAAATGTTCTCGCAATTTATTTTCCAAAAATCGTTTGTAAGAATCTTTTACATATTGCGGTAAATTACAGAAAAAGGCAAACGAAGGAGCATAGGTCGGTAATTGAGTTACGAATTTAATCTTTATCCATTTTCCTTTAATAGATGGTGGTGGATTTTGATTAACTACTTCCAACATGATATCGTTAAGTTTTGAAGTTGTAATTTTTTTTGTTCTATTTTCGTAAACGTGTTTTGCCTCCTCTAATGCTTTTATGATACGTTGTTTATTTATAGCTGAAATAAATAATATAGGAACATCTGTAAAAGGAGCTAATTTTTGTTTAATTATTTCCTCATACTCTTTGGCTGTATTGGTTGATTTTTCTACTAAATCCCATTTATTTACTAAAATAACAACTCCTTTTTTGTTTTTAATAATCACATTGTAAATGTTCATATCTTGAGCCATCACACCTTCTGTAGCTTCTATCATCAACAAACAAACATCGGCATTTTCAATGGCTCTTATGGAACGCATTACAGAATAAAACTCTATGTCTTCATTTACTTTTCCTTTTTTTCTAATTCCAGCAGTATCTATCAAATCAAATTCATAGCCAAAAGAATTGAATCGAGTGGTTAGTGAATCTCTCGTTGTACCAGCAATATTGGTAACTATATTTTTTTCTTTACCTATAAGCGTGTTTAATAGGGATGATTTTCCTACGTTGGGGCGACCTACTATTGCAATTTTTGGAATGCCAGTTTCTTCCTCTTCTTGTTCATCAAATTCTAAACTATTTACAACCTCGTCCAACAAATCGCCTGTACCACTTCCACTTATTGCTGAAACACTGTGAATGGAATCGCTTATCGCTAATCCATAAAACACATTAGAGTCGTAAATCAACTCATTGTTATCTACCTTGTTAGAAATAAGTATTACTTTTTTATTTGCTTTCCGAAGTAAGTTAGACACTTCTTTATCTAAATCTGAAACACCCACAGTAACATCAACTACAAATAAAATCAAATCACATTCTTCAATTGCAATCAGCACTTGTTTACGAATTTCTGCTTCAAAAACATCTTCCGAACCAACAATATAACCTCCTGTATCTATCAATGAAAATTCTTTTCCATTCCACTCTACTTTTCCGTAGTGACGATCTCTGGTAACACCACTTGCTTCATCAACAATAGCACTTCTTGAAGAAGTTAAACGATTGAAAAGGGTTGATTTTCCTACATTAGGTCTGCCTACTATTGCTACTATATTACTCATTTATATTACAGTTGAAATTTTATAAAATTATTGGTGATTGGTGATTGGTCAATTAGTCATTAGTTATTGGTCATCCGCACATTTACACATCCACACATTGTTACATTGTTCTCAATTCAAATAACCAAAATTTTTAAGTTGTTTTTCGTTGTTTCTCCAATCTTTATTTACTTTAACATACATCTCCAAAAAAACCTTTTTTTCAAAAAATTGTTCCATTTCTTTTCTCGCTAACGTACCTATTATTTTTAAGTCTTTTCCTTGATGCCCAATAATAATTCCTTTTTGACTTTCTCTAATTACCATAATCACGGCTCTAATTCTGATAATGGTTGGTTCTTCCTTGAATTCCTCTATTACTACTTCGCAAGAATAAGGAACTTCTTTTTTATAATGCATTAAAATTTTTTCTCTAATAATTTCAGCTACAAAAAACTTTTCTGGTTTATCGGTTAGTTGGTCTTTATCGTAAAATGGGGGAGCTTTGGGCAACAAGTTTTTAATCTCTAATAAAATCTGATCTACATTAAAATTATGCAATGCCGATAAAGGAAAAATTTTAGCTTTAGGAAGTTCATTTTTCCAAAATGCGACTTTTCCTTCTAAAAACTCTTGGTCAATTTCATCAATCTTATTTATTAATAATAAAATAGGAATGGAAGTTTTTTTTAGTTTTTCTAAAATTTCAATGTGTTTTAATTCATTTTCTTTGGCTTCCACCATAAACAAAATCACATCGGCATCAGAAATAGCTGAACGAACAAAGGTCATCATCCCTTCGTGCATTTTATAAATAGGTTTAACAAAACCAGGTGTGTCAGAAAAAATAATTTGATGTTCTTCATCATTTACTATTCCAATTATCCGATGACGAGTAGTCTGTGCCTTTGAAGTGATGATTGAAAGCTTTTCCCCCACCAACACGTTCATTAAGGTAGATTTGCCCACATTTGGATTCCCAATAATATTTACAAAACCTGATTTATGCATTTTCTTAAAAAAATTAATTTACAAAGGAACGAAATATAGTGGCTTGGTTTTCATTTCTGTTGAAGTAATATTTACTTCTATGCTTTAATTTATTAGACATCTTACCTAATTAAATTATTGTTGCTTAATTCAAACAAAATGAAAAGTAAAGTGCTAAAAAGCCAAGAAGTTACAAAGAAACACAGCCTGCCCCGTTTTTTCGGGGAAGAAATATTGGTGAAACTTAGTGTCTTTTGCGTTTTCAGGGCATAAAAAAGGAGCATTTATGTAACATTTAATTAGGCGTTGAAAAATCTGTTTTCACCTCTCCCAAATACTCACACCCCAAAAATCGCTACCGAATTTTGTGTGGTGATTTGAGCTACTTCAGCAACAGTGAGCCTTTTAATTTCAGCTACTTTTTGAGCAATGTTTACTAAATAAGCACTTTCATTTCGTTTTCCTCTATAGGGAACTGGAGCTAAATAAGGGGAGTCTGTTTCCAAAACAAGGTGTTGCATATCAACACGCTCAACAACTTTGTCTAATCCAGAATTTTTAAAGGTTACAACTCCTCCTATGCCTAATTTAAAACCCCCATAATTAATGATGTGATTAGCTTGTGTTAAATCACCAGTAAAACAATGAAAAATACCACGCATTTTATCATCATTTAATTCATCTAATATTTCAAATATTTCATTAAATGCTTCTCTACAGTGGATTACAAAGGGAAGATTATATTTTTTTGCCAACGCAATTTGATAACGAAACGCTTCTTGTTGTTGGGGTAAAAAATTTTTATCCCAATATAAATCTATCCCTATTTCACCAATGGCACAAAACGAATATTTTTCTAGCCATTGCTCAACATGGGCGATTTCTTCTTTATAATTTTTCTTAACAGAGCAAGGGTGTAAACCCATCATAGGAAAAAGTTGCTGAGGATATTTTTCGGCTAAATGTATTAGTTTTTGAGTATATGAAGCGTCAATGTTAGGTAAAAAGAAACGAGAAACCCCACTATTTATGGCATTTGCAATTACTTCATCAATATCATTTTCAAATTGTTCAGAATAAAGATGAGTATGTGTATCTGTTAAAAGCATACTACAAAAATAGGCGTTCTATACTAAAAGCAGTACTATGATTTATAATTTATTGGTATGTTCCGAAATAATAGCCTGATAATGCTTGTATCGTTCCATAATTTCATTTACATAATCAAAAGCAATATAACCTTTACAATATCCATGTTGCACCACTTCATCTTTATAAAATAGAGGCTTTGATTTGTTTTTTAAATAATAACCAACATCTTTCCATAGATATGGATTTTTATTGTATTTCTTAGCCAATCTTGAAGCATCTAATACATGTCCTGGACCAGTATTATAGCTAGCTAATACAAATTTTTGAATTTCGCTTGAATCGTTAATTTCATCCTCCCAAATTTTAGTTAAAAATTTGATGTATTTAACCCCTGCTTTTATATTTTGCTCAGCAGAAGAAGTGGAATCAACACCAAATTTCATTCCTGTTTCGGGCATAAACTGCATCAATCCAAAAGAATTTCCCCAACCAATAGCGTCATTGTTAAAATGCGATTCTTGGTAGATTAGTGCTGCTAACAATTCCCAATCCCATGGAATTTGCTGTGCATATTTTTTTAAGAGGTCGTCATAAGAAGAAATTTGTCCGCTAGTTAATGTGTAATGGTCATGATTTATCCTTTTATCAAATTGTTTTTGGTTACCGTAATATTTTTGGTAAAGCATTTTAAATGCTTTAGTTTTTTGGTATTCTTTTAACCACGAATTGATGGATAAAATTAAACTATCCGAATTTATGCGTGTGGCAAAAGCTATTTGTTGGTCTGAGCTAATGGACATGCTCGCATCAATATTAGGATATTGCCATTCATTCACTATAGCAATATTTTTGTCGGCAATGGTGTAGTCAATTTCTTTATTGGCTACTTGCTCTATAAGTTGTTCCATGGCTAGTACTCCAGGAACAGTTTGTATGGTAATTTTTCCTCCTATTTCTTCTGATAAACTTTTTAATCGATCATAAAAAGAAGATCCTTGTCGAACCACAACAGTTTTGTTGGCTAAATCTATGGGTGATTTTAGTAGCGAATCTTTCCAATTTTTCTTACTAAGTTTTCTCCAATTATCAGGCTTTCGTTGAATAAGCACTTGTTCTGTTATTAAAACGGGATGGGTAAAATTAACTTCTTGCTTTCTATCGAGTGTTACTGTTAAATTAGCAGCGACTACATCTCCAACTCCTTTATTTAAGTCAACAAAAATACTATCCATGTTTTTTATAGGAACAACTTCTAATTCCAATTGTGCTGATTTAGCATATTTTTTAAGTAGCTCATATTCAAAACCCATGGGTTCTCCTTTATAAATAAAATAACTTGTTGCACTATAATTTATTAAAGCCGTAATTTTACCTTCTATTTTTAGTTTAGGCAAATCTCTATCAATAGGATCTGGAAGGTGCTCTTTTTCAGAGCAACATAGTAATAGTGAGCCTAAAACAAAAAAAATGATATACCGAAACCAAATAGTTTTTCGAAAAATGTATCCATTTTGGTTTCGAGTATTACTCAAACTTAGCATCTTTTCTTTCGAAAACCTGCTAAGTTTGAGTATATATAAATTTAATTTAAACATAAATAAAATAGAAGTTAGAACTGTTTTAAACTTTTAAAATCCACAAGTACAGAATACGTTAAATGATGTAAAAATGTTATTAAACAGAGCAAATATCCTTTTTTTAATTGTCATGCTATTAAGTGGATGGATTAATGCTCAACATATATTTAAAACCAAAACTCAAAAAGGTTTTGAAGCCCTAGAAATACATAATTATTTTAAGGCAAAACAACTGTTTGAAAAAGCCATAAAAAAAAATAAAATTGCTGCTGGATATGGATTAAGTATAATTTATGCTCGGAACAACAATCCATTCTATAATTTAGACTCGGCTGTTTTTTATATTCAATTAGCTGATAGTAATTATGTATTTCTATCTCCAAAAAAAAAAGAAAAACTTTGTGAGATTAATATAGATATTCTTGCTATTCAACATCAACTAAAGCATGTTGATTCGCTTTGTTTTGAAAAAGCTATTTTACAACACTCCATTGATGGCTACAATCATTTTATTGTTACAAATAAAAATGCCCTCCAGCATAATGAGGCCATTAAACATAGAAACGCACTATCTTTTCAAGTTGCTCGTGATCAGCAACATTCATCAGCCATAACAAATTTTATTACAAGATATCCCGATGCAAACGAAATTCAATGGGCAGAAAAATTACTCGATTCATTAATCTACAAAGAATATACAACACCTTTATCCATTCAAAATCTCGAAAAATTCTTAGTAGAACAACCTTCTAATGCTTTTTTTAGCATTGCCGAAGAACAACTTTATGAAATAGCAACTCAATCAAAAACCGAAAATGCCTATTTTTCGTTTATTCAAAAATATCCAAACAACACACACAGTTCAAGAGCTTGGAGAAATATTTATAGTATTTTGACTTCAGATTATAACCCTGAAAGCATCAAAAAATTTATAAAAAAATATCCTCAATATCCATATTTACATGAATTAGAAAAGGATTTTCAGTTAGCTAAAGCTGTATTTTATCCCTTTATGAAAAATAACAAATGGGGGTTTCTAGATGAACATCTTAAAGAGGTTATTCCCGCAACCTATCAATTCATTAATCCTTTTTATGAAGGTGTTGCTGCAGTCAAAATGAACAATAAAATTGGTTTCATTGATAAATCTAACAAAATTACAGTGCCATTTAAATATGATGAAGCCGAAAACTTTATTAATGGGCTAGCTGTTGTTGGAATAAATGAAAAATTTGGAATAATAAATAAAGTAGGAGAAGAAATAGTACCTCTAATTTATGACGAAATAGGCACAACAAAGAATCAATTTATTTCCGTTGAATTAGATGAAAAGTATGGGTTTATTGACCGATCTGGAAAATTGGTTGTTGGGTTAGAATATGAATCTGTAGGTTATTTTAACAATGGATTGGCTTATGTTAAAAAAAATAACTTATATGGAATTATTGACACCAATTTATATTACGTAGTTAAACATCAATTTGATTGGATAGACAACTTGGATAATGATTTTATTCGAGTTAGAAAAAATGAGTTGTATGGGGTGATTAATTCAAAAGGAGAGGTTGTTTTACCAATAGTATTTCAACAGATTACAGAACCTGAAAATGGATTGGTAATTATCGTAAAAGATAATCTTTATGGTTATGTAAATACCAAAGGTGATGTACTAATTCCACTAACACTTCCTTACACGGAAGGAGTGTTAAACTGGGCTTTATTTAACAACCAAGGTTATGCAAGGTACGCTATTGATAACAAAATGGGATTGATTGATACTACTGGAAAAAAGTTTTTACCTGCTCTTTTTGAAGATGTTGGTGTTGTTTCAAAAAAATTAATTGCCATAAAAAGAAATGGAAAATGGGGCTATTGTGATTACAATGCAAAATTAAAAATTCCATATAATTTTTCTAGCGTTTCTTTTTTCAAAAATGGTCTTTCCATAGCTAGCTCAAATTATAAATATGGACTTATTAATGAAACAGGTACATTTGTGCTTAATCCAATTTTCGATAATCTACAATGGTTTAACGATACATTTTTATTAGTAGAAAAAGAGGGCTTGGTTGGACTAATTTCTATTGATAATAAAGAAATTGTTCCCATTAAATTCAAAAAAATTCAACTTACAACTGATAAAAAATTTATACAACTTGAAAATGAAAATGAATTAATTTACCAACCCATTGATACCATTAGTAATCCATGATTAGTCTTTCTGATTTAAAAAAATATTTAGAACCCCGATTACGTCAGGAATTACCAGGAAGTAAGGCACATCAAGAAGTGGCTCCCTATCGCAATGTAGATTTTACTAAAGAAATTATTTTAAAAGCTACATTAAGTAGTGTGTTAATTTTATTTTATGAAAAAGACCATGCTATTTATACCACACTCATTCAGCGATCCACTTATAATGGAAATCATAGCGGACAAATTAGCTTTCCTGGTGGTAAAATGGAAAAAACAGATGCTTCATTAATGATAACTGCTTTGCGAGAAACACAAGAGGAAATTGGTCTTTCTCCTGATGAAATTACTATAATTGGACAATTATCTGATGTTTTTATTCCTGTGAGCAATTTTTGTGTTACACCAATTATTGGCTGTGTTTCATTTGTTCCTTCATTTGTTCCAGATAAAAGAGAGGTAAAGAAAATTATTGAACTGAAGGTAACTGATTTGTTATTGAATGAAAATCTTCAAAGTAGAACCATACAATTATCCGATAATAATAAAATAAAAGCCCCCTGTTTTGTTTTTGATGAAACCATTGTTTGGGGAGCAACAGCACTTATCTTAAATGAATTAAGGTATCTTTTGAATGAATTTGAGGCGTCTAACGATTGATAAAATCAATTAAAAGAATTTCTACACAATGTTCTCCATTTTATAAAACCACTCACTTGATTGGAAATAATTTTTTAGGAGTGCAATAATGTGGTGATTATTAAATTGTTAAAGTTTGTTAATTACAATTTACTGCTGTAAATTTCGTCTTGAATTTAAAATCTACTCATATGAAAAAAGCCTACTTATCACATAATATTTTTATAGCATTATTAACATTTCTTTTTATGCAGTGTGCTACATTATCAACTTATGCACAGCTTCAACAAGAGGGAAAATACGGTTTTACTATACCTACAAAAGACTCCCCTTAGCCAATTAAATGAACACCCTAATTTAAAAACTAAGGTAGATGCTGTTGCTGCTAACACCTCCACTGGCAGCACAGCAGCCCAAAACTTATTAGAATTGGCAGGGAACAGTACTATAAAAGAAAGTTTTGTTTTTCCTATTGTTGGTGCTTCTTCTAATCGGATAGGCAATACTATGTCTGATATAGACAATAATCAACTCGAAAACAGCATAAAAAATAAATATCAACTTAGCAATTACCCCAATCCATTTAATGAAAGTACAACTATAACAGCTATATTACCAGAAAATATAACTACATCTTATTTGGTAATAAGAGATGTTGCAGGTAGAGAAATGTATCGAAAAAAATTAACACAAAAGATTAATCAGTATAGTATCGATAACAACATACTGCAAGAAGGTATCTATTTATACTACATTGAAAACAATGGAGCGGTAATTTTAACTCAAAAGCTAATAAAAATTAAATGAAAATAATTGCTAAAATAGTGTGCCTGCTTAGTATATTTTTTTTGAGTATTAATAGTAATGCTCAAGGGGTTAATAAACGATATCCTTTTGTTAACACCATATTTAGTGCAGGACTCAATGCTTTCGAAAACGATAGTGGATATTTAATGATAGGAGGAGTTGATTCTGGCATAGCCTCCATAGGTATAGTGCAAACCGATTTTGAAGGGAATGTGTTGTTTCAGAAAACCATCATGGATACCAATTTAGCTTATTTTGCTGGTTTTCAAGGGTCGTTAATTAAGGTAAGTAGCGGAGGTTATGCCATGTATGGTAGTGTGGCTACAAGTTCTTGGGCTCGTGATAAATTATACCGTTTTAATAGTGTGGGTGATACGTTGTGGACTAAAACCATGGGAGATACGGCATTCGATCAAGTAGGTTCACAAGTCAAAGAGACCTTAGATGGAGGTTTTGTGTGTGTAGGGCAAAACACTCAATATTCGGGGCAGAATTGGGTAGTGAAAACCGATAGCTTGGGAGCTATAGAGTGGGAGCAGTGGTATGGTTCAGGAGTAGAACGCCCCACCGCCATAGCCCTTACCCCCGACAGTGGCTATATTTTCACTGGTTGGACGCGTAGTTTAGGACCAGGAGCACCCAACAACGACAACATTCGCATCACTAAAATAGATAAACAAGGCAACCTGCAATGGAACAGGGTATTCGGACAAACCGATGATGATAACGCATGGAGTATCAACACCACCCAAGATGGAGGATATATTTTTGGAGGTTCGATAAGAACAGTAAATACCGATAGCAGAACAAAGCATTATGCCATTCGGTTAGATTCACAGGGAGACACCATTTGGACGAGAGCTTATAATCCTCCTACATTAGCCAATAGTGGGTTAAATGGTTTTCGTACTATTATAGAATTATCCGATGGAAACTTTATAGCAGCAGGACAAGAAGTATATACAGATAGTATTTCTTTTAGTCGCCATGATGGATTAATAATGAAATTAAAACCCAATGGAGATATATTGTGGAATAAAACATACCGCATACTAGGAATGAATGCTAACGGAACTGATTTTGAAATCAAAGACATCCGCCCCACCAATGATGGCGGTTTTATATGTGGAGGAGTGGTTTATCCCTCTTTTCCAGATACAGGTACGCAAGATATGTGGCTCATGAAAATAGACAGCAATGGTTGTGTGGATACGAGCAATTGTGTAATTGTTACTTCCATTGAAAGCCACACCCAGTTGGAAGAAGAACAATACACACTAAAGGCTTATCCTAATCCTTTTGTTTATCAGCTTACCATAGTGGTTGTTTTGCCTCAAGAAAGCACAAATGCTTATTTGGTAATAAAAGATGTAGCAGGCAAAGAGTTGTGCCGAACAAAATTAAATTCCGCAACAAATCAATATAACATTGAAGGCAAACAGTTTTCGTCAGGTATATATTTTTATTTTATCGAAGATAAAGAAAAAATTATACTTCCACAAAAACTAATAAAAATGGAATGAAAAAATTAAAAAGCCATCGTTATGAAAAAAAATAATTTGTTTTTAGTTGTTTTTCTGTTGTTGGTTGCAACCCTTTCAGCACAAGTAAATTTCAATGTGCTTACACCTTCTTCTTTGGCTAATTCATACCAATTTACGTATGCTAAACCAATAGATGCTTGGAGTACTCCTGATATGACGGATACAGCCAACGCAATTACAGGTCAATTGGTTTTTGTAGATGATGGAACTATTGCAGATTCATTAGGCTGCGACTCATTAGTAAATGGAACTCAAGTAAACGGAAATATAGCTGTTGTTTACAGAGGCAGTTGTCAGTTTGGAACTAAAGCATTACGAGCTCAAAATGCAGGAGCAATAGGAGTAATTATCATTAACAACACAGCGGGTATTTTTAATATGTTTGGAGCTAATGATGGAATAAACGTAACCATTCCAACAATTATGATTTCACAAGCAGATGGAATGTTGCTAAGAAATGATATACTTCAAAATAATGTTACTGCTTTTTTAGGAAGTAAAATAGGGAAATTTGCTAATGATGTGGGAGCTTATAAAAAAGACATTGTACAAAAACAATATTATGCAGAACCAACAATATTTCAATTTGCATTCTCTTCTAGTGTTAATGTTCCTTTTGGTTTGTGGGTTAGAAACTTTGGTAATCAAAATCAAACAAATGTTCTCGTGTCCGTAAATCTAATTAAAAATGGGAATATACTTTTCTCTAATTCATCTACAATTAACAGTCTTAATTCTGGAGATTCTATTTTTGTTTCATTGGGTAGTTATGGAATATCTTTAAGTAATGGGTTACATTCTATTATTTACACTATAACGCCTCAAAATGCTGATGAAGACAATTTAGATAACACATTGGTTGCAAATTTTAATATGACAGATGGTGTTGGCAATTATATTCTTTCTTATGCAAGTGTTGATTCAATAACATTAAAACCTCAAAGTAATTCATTTTTATTTACTGCCGATGAAGTATGTATTGCCTACACACCACCTCAATCACTTATGTTTGACGTTGTAGCTACTGGGCTCACATTTCCAGCTTTTTCAGCAGATACTTATAGTATAACAGGAAAGTCTGTAACTACTTATGTTTATGAGTGGGGAGATTATTTTACTGATATTAATGACCCTAATTATGGGTTTTCAAATGTTTCTTTACAAAGTATGGGGGTTTTTAATTATAGCAATAATAACCAAGAAGGAATACCTGTTTTTATTCCCTTTATCAATAGCGTATATATTGACACTTATTTTAATAAACGCTATATATTTTGTGTGCAATCTGATAACCAAGATTTAATGTTTGGTGTTGATAGCAAATTAGATTACACTACAAATCAAAATACGTTTTTACAACCCTTATTTTTATTAAAAAATGGAAACTCATTTTCTCAATTACCATTAAATTATGTGTCTTCTATTTCTATTTCTTTTGACATATTAACGTCTATAACTGATAAAGAAGATATAAATGCTTTAAAGCCTTTTCCAAATCCAGCAAATGATAGAATAGAAATTCCTTTTTATAACGTATTTGATATTGCTCATTTAGAAATTTTTGATGTTACGGGTAAAGTAGTAACTACAAAGATGCTGCGTTTTAAATTTGATAAAAAACTAAGTGTTGATGTCTCTAGTTTAGAAAATGGGATATATATTTTTAAAATAAAATTAGATGCAAATCAAACAGCATCATCATTTAAAGTGATGATTCAAAGATAAAAGAATCGTGAAGTTTATATTGAGCTTTATTGAAATAAGAACAAATATTGAATAGCACCATCCTTCAAAAAGAATCTATCTGAAATGATAGTTCTAGATAGTTTCAAGAAATTTTTTAATTAAAAAAACCATTTATCCATCATTTCTGAATATACGCCTTCAGTGAATATGTGATATAAAAGATATAATGCAAATAAAACAAAAGGGATAATAATAGTATTTTTTAATGCTTTTCTTTCGTGTTTTAGGTGCATATAGTAAGCAACAATAAAATAAGCCTTAGCAACGGTAAGAATAATAAAAGTCATTTTAACAGCCGCCCATGATATCTCTAGCTTTCTCCAAAATAATCCTAAAGTTACCTCAACTGTTGTGATAGCTAAAAGCACCCAAAACATATTCCATATCATTCTTCTTGTTTTCTTCCCTTCTTCTTCAGAATGGTGAGCAGCATATTTATAAGGTTCTGGAGCGTGTGCGTGAGAATCGTGTGTGTTGTGAGAATGTTCCATATTATTTATGTTTTTAAAGTTTTTAAAATTAAACAAGGTAGAAAAAGGTAAAAACAAATACCCAAACTAAATCAACAAAATGCCAGTATAAACCAACTTTCTCTACCATTTCATAATAACCTCTTTTTTGGTAGGTTCCCATTATTACATTTATAAACACAATAAAATTAATAACTACACCACTAAATACGTGCGTTCCGTGAAATCCTGTAATAAAGAAAAAGAAATCACCAAACAATGGATGTCCATATTCATTGTGGGTTAAGTTAGCTCCATAAATTTCTTTTCCATTAGCCACAGCCTCAGTTAATGCCTGACCTGTTAATTGAATGTAAGGAGAAGTAATATCTCCTGCGATTTCTCTCCAAGGTAATAAAAGCACTTGTTTTGAATCATCAGCCCAACGAGCAATTACTCCGTAAGTATGCTCAACAGTTCCATTTGGCAAGGCAAAAGTTCCTCTTCCTAATTCAATAGCACCTAGTTCAGTTCCATGTATGAAATGATACCATTCCCACGCTTGAGAGCCTAAAAATATTGCTCCTCCAAGTAATGTCCATCCTAGCCAAATTGTAACACCTTTTTTATCCATTCTGTGTCCTGCCTCAACAGCTAAAACCATAGTTACAGAACTCATAATTAAGATAAAAGTCATTAATGCAACATACAATAATGGGTGGTTTCCATGCATAAAAGGAAAATGCGTAAAAACATTTTCGGCAGAAGGCCATAAACTTCCATAATAATGACGGTAAAAGCCATAAGCTGATAAAAAGCCTGTAAAGGATAATGCATCTGAAATTAGGAAAAACCACATCATTAATTTTCCATAACTTGCTCCATAAGGTGATTCATTATTACCTCCCCATGCAGTTTTACTATCCATTGTTGCTGTATTTGACATAATTGTTTAAATATTAATGTTATGCAATAAATTTTAAGAAAAAGAATAAATACACCCAAAGTGCGGTTAAAAAATGCCAATAAGTTAAACTTAGTTGTATTCCCAAAACATTTGTAGGAGAATATTTTTTAAGTAATGATTTTGTAACAACCACAAGAAGGCTAATTAACCCTGCAAAAAGATGAAGAAGGTGAAGTGCTGTTAATGCATAGAAATAAGAACCTGAAGGATTGCTCTGTTCTCCAGCCCAAAAAATACCCGATTGATATAATTGTTGCCAAGCATAAAACTGAGTAACTGTGAAGGAGATTCCTAAAACAAATGTTAAAATAGTAGTAATGGTTGCAAATTTTAATTGATTGTTTTTTGTAAAAGACATACTTAACTGGTAGGTCAAGCTACTAAATAGAATTAGTATGGTACTAATAAAAAACATGGAAGGAACCTCTAGTTTTATCCAAATTGAATTAGATTTACTAACAATGAGAGCACTTGTAAGTCCTGCAAAAAACATAACGATGCTTATTAAACCAATCCACAACAAAGGTTTTGCTGTTTTTTGTCTAATTTCTGCTTTGTATTTTATGTTATCTAAGCTTATTGTTGTCATTTAATTTTGTTTTAATGTCCTCCACCATCTAATTCGCCTTCACCTAAAGGAACAATTTGAGGAATAAAATCTTCGCCTGTAACATAATCTCCATTTTCATTTAATTTGCTGTAATCATAAGGCCAACGGTGAACTGTTGGAATTCCTCCTGGCCAGTTTCCATGGATGTGTTTTACTCCTGTAGTCCATTCTAGTGAATTTCCTTTCCAAGGATTTTGAGGTGCTTTAGGACCTCTTAACGCACTATAAACGAAGTTAAAAAAGAAGATTAATTGTCCAGCAAATGCAAGAATGGCAAACCAAGTAATTAAGGTATTGATGTCTAATAAATTTTCAAACAAAGGAAATTCAGAATTAGTATAATACCTTCTAGGAACTCCTGCTAATCCTAAGAAGTGCATAGGGAAAAATATTCCGTAAGAACTAACAATGGTTATCCAAAAATGAGCATTTCCTAAATTGTTATTTAACATTCTACCAAAGATTTTTGGAAACCAATGATAAACACCTGCTATCATTCCAAAAATACCAGATAGCCCCATTACAATATGAAAGTGACCCACCACAAAATAAGTATCATGTACATTGATGTCTAAAGCAGAATCACCAAGAATTAATCCTGTTAAACCACCCGAAATAAACGTAGAAACCAAACCAATACTAAAGAGCATTGCTGGTGAAAATTTAATATTACCTTTCCATAGCGTTGTAATGTAATTAAATACTTTAACGGCTGATGGAATAGCAATTAACAAAGTAGTAAATGTAAATACTGCTCCCAGGAATGGGTTCATTCCTGTAACAAACATGTGGTGTCCCCACACAATAGCTGAAAGAAATCCAATAGCAAGCATTGAAGTAATCATTGCTCTATACCCAAATATTGGTTTTCTTGACATTGTAGAAACTATTTCAGAAGTAATTCCAAGTGCAGGTAGAAGTACAATATAAACTTCCGGATGACCTAAAAACCAAAATAAATGCTCAAATAAAATAGGGCTTCCACCAGAATGTTCTAAAACTTGTCCTCCAATATAGATATCCGATAAGTAAAAACTTGTTCCAAAACTTCTATCAAAAACTAACAAAAGAGCTGCAGCCAAAAGTACAGGGAAAGAAATTACTCCAACAATTGCTGTAATTAAAAATGACCAAATGGTTAGAGGTAGTCTAGTCATAGTCATTCCTTTTGTTCTAAGGTTTAATATAGTAACAATATAATTTAAACTCCCCAATAAAGAACTTGCGATAAATATTGCCATTGCAACTAACCAAAGTGTCATTCCTAAGCCTGAACCAGGTATTGCTTGAGGTAATGCACTTAAAGGAGGATAAATAGTCCAACCTGCAGAAGCTGCTCCTCCTTCAACACCAAGTGAAATCAACATAATCACACTAGACACAAAAAAGAACCAATAGGAAAGCATATTTAAAAATCCTGACGCCATATCTCTAGCACCAATTTGAAGTGGAATAAGTAAATTACTGAATGTTCCGCTAAGTCCTGCTGTTAATAGAAAGAAAACCATAATGGTTCCATGCATCGTTACCAATGCCAAGTATTTATCAGGCAACATCACTCCATTTTCAGCCCAACTTCCTAATAAAAAATCAATTATCCAAAAACTTTCGCCTGGAAAGCCCAATTGAAGTCTAAATAAAGTTGACATTGAAAGACCAATAAAACCCATAATAAAACCAGTTATCAAAAACTGTTTAGAAATCATTTTATGATCTTGACTAAAGACATACTTAAATAAAAAGTCTTGTTCTTCGTGTGGATGTTGATGTGCACTCATATATTGTATTTGTTAAACGCTGTTTAAAAATTAAATGTCTTTATCTATAAATTATTCAGCACCGAATTCCTTTTGTTCTGCTAACCATTTTTCGTAATCTTCCTTGCTTTCTACAACAATATTCATTTGCATATTGTAGTGTGCAGCTCCGCAAATTTTATTACACAACAAAATATATTCAAAATTTTCGTTTTGTGTTTTTTCTTTCATTTCGGCAGTTGTAATTGTTGGCGTAAAATTAAATTGAGTTTTCAACCCTGGCACACAATTCATTTGAGCTCTAAAATGAGGCATATAAGCACTATGCAACACATCTTGCGAGCGAAACACAAATTGAACAGGAACACCAACGGGTAAATGAAATTCTCCTTTAACAATTTTATCGTCTTTTGAATTTTCGTCAGAAACATCAATACCTAAAGCATTAACTCCTTCAATATATTCAACACTAGCTCTTCCTAGTTTGCCGTCTTTACCTGCGTATCGGGCTCCCCACATAAATTGTTGTCCGCAAACTTCAAGTAACACATGTTCAGTTTCTGAAGAAATAGGCGTCATAATTTTATTCCAATTACTAAGACCAACTAAAATTAAAACTGTTAAGGCAACAGAAGGAATAATTGTCCAAAACATTTCTAGTTTATTACTATGAGAAAAAAACAGGGCTTTACGAGTTTCACTGAAAGAATATTTATATGAAAACCAAAAAAGAAAAATGTGGGTAATAATGAAAACAGGAATAATAAACCATAAGGTTATATTCATTAATTCATCAACACCAACGCCATGCTCAGAGGCAGAAACAGGCAGCATTAAACCTCCCCATTTCCATACTTGCCAAGCGAAAAACCCAAAATAAGCAACCAAAAAAACCATAAGTAAAAATGCTTGTGCTTTGCTTTGCTTTGCTGAAATTTCATAAATTTCTTTACCACTTTCTGTTGCTCTTAATTCGGCAATTTTCAAAATTTGAACAGCAGTTGCTATAACTAATAACACTGCTACTATGGCTACTAAAGCTATCATAAATATTTACTTAATCAGGTTAAAAAAAGAATTCTTTTGTTTTTTAAATCATAAAAGCATTTCCATAATAATTTTTTTATAAATTATTTATGATGACCCTCATAATCATTCGCCAAAAGTACAACAGTTATTTAATATTCAAAATAAATTTATAAAAAAAATAAAACACAGAAAGTATTTCACTTATTTTTAACCTGTTATATGGCTTGATTAAACTGTAAAAGTTAAAAAAATAGTAAAAATACAAGTAAATAGTTGTTTTTTT
>Ga0210006_1000698_pt1 | contig 25482 bp, 32 predicted proteins | sample CryGey02umfilter_2_FD_185452 | JGI IMG/M metagenome (GOLD analysis project Ga0210006, IMG submission 185452) | Groundwater microbial communities from aquifer in Utah, USA - Crystal Geyser 4/10/14 0.2 um filter (SPAdes) (version 3) | ecosystem: Environmental > Aquatic > Deep subsurface >... | reverse complement strand
GACTAAAGAAAATTTTAAGATATTTAGAAACAAAAGAAGATGAAAATAAACATAAATTTTAAAATTGATATTTAAATAAATCTAAATAAGTGCCTAAATAACTTGCAAGCATTATAAGAGTATAATCCCCTCCATAAATCACTTAAGCGAGAATTCATGGAAATAATACAAACTGCCGATGCATTTAAGGCATTAATCGAAGATATTAAATCAACAACGGATGGGTATAGAGATCCTTTAGCCTTTGGTATATGTAGAGTAGATTTAGGTCAACTCAATGTAGATAAGACGCTTCAAGCAACCTATCCTCTTATTAATTGGAATGAAAACTTTGGGAGTGCTGCTATTTTTGTCAAAGCCCTACAAGAACAAGGTGTGCATGTTGATTTTACTCAAAGTGAGTCTGTACACAACATCAATTTAGACTTTTTAAAAAGTTGTTTAGCTGCTTTTACACCCTATTCTGATGAAGCGTATGGTGATGCGCATAAAAATATTCAGGTTGTCTCTGCACTTTATACGCAACTTATAAACAACGGCTCACTTGAGGGAGAATTTAAAGTAACATTTATTTACGATGACGCGCCATTAGAAAGTGTTGAAGCAACTTATTTAAAACTCTATGCACTCTCTCAAGCTAAAGTTCAAATACGCGGAGTGAATTTAAATGGTGCTTTTGGTGCTTTACCAAATGTCGCTTGGTCGAATGGTTCTCCGATTGAACTTGAGTACCTTCGTGAGTTTGAAATAGAACTCAAAATTGCAAACGAATATCCTCATATTGATTTTGTAGATAAATTTCCAAGATTGTTACAACATATTATTCCAGCAGATAACACAAGAGTACTTGACACTTCAAAAGTACGATTTGGCGCCCAACTTGCAGCAGGTACAACTGTAATGCCTGGTGCTTCTTATATCAACTTCAATGCAGGAACAACTGGCCCTGTAATGGTTGAAGGTCGTATCTCTAGCTCGGCTATAGTAGGCGCTGGCAGTGATGTAGGCGGTGGCGCTTCTATTCTTGGCGTCTTAAGTGGAACAGATGGAAATCCTGTATCAATTGGTAAGAATACTCTCTTAGGCGCAAACTCAACTTGTGGAATCCCAATGGGTGATGGTTGTATTTTAGATGCAGGTTTAGCTATCCTCGAAGGTACTAAAGTCAAAATCTATCCAAAAGATATTGCAAAGATTCAAGAAGCAAATCAAAATAGAGCCCTAGAGGGTGAAATTTTCAAAGCTAAAGATTTAGCAGGATTGAATGGACTTCACTTTAGACAAAACTCTCAAACGGGTGAGATTACAGTTTCTCGCTCAACTAGAGAGATTGTCCTTAACGCCGATCTTCATTAACAGTTTTTTAGCATGTGGATTTCCACATGCTAAAATATTTACTTTTAAAAGATAAACTAGCTTTTAGAAGTAAGGGACTATAATCACTTTAAGATAAGGAAATTATAATGAATATCTCAATAAATGTTTCATCTATTCAAGCACATCAGACAATGATGAACAGCAATGCAAATAATGTAGCAAATGCGAACACAGATGGTTTTGTGCCAAATGACACAAGAATGTCAAATAACAAAGACTCAGTAGTAGCAAACACTCGCCAAGCGGATAACAATGGCTCTTTAAAAAGCCAAACAGATTTAGCTAAAGAGATTCCAGATCAAATCACAGTTCAAAGTGCAACATCTGTGAATGTAAGTGCTATAAAAACTCAGAATGAAATGTTTGGTTCACTTTTAGACATAAAGGCTTAATTTTTACTCGTTAAGATATTCATACTCTTTAAGTTTCTCAGTATTTCGCTCTCTTCATCATAGTTCTCTTGGTTTTTACCTAATCTCAAGCTACTGAAAATGCTTCTACCGATTACCACTCTTCCAGCAACACCATCTTTTTTGGTCTTTATGCCCCACGTATTATGAAAGATAATGATTTCGCCATTATAAGTGCCTACATAAAGAACAATATGTCCTTTTTTATAGAGTAAAGTCTGAAATGGTATTGCCTTCTCTTTAATAAGCTTTATTTTCTCTTCATCCTCTAAATTTTCTAAACTTATAATTGTACCCATTCTGCTTTGCTGGGAGGAGTTTCTTGGTAGCCAAACTCCAAATACAGAGAATAGATCACGAAGCATAGAAGAGCAATCTCTTTGATTGTACATTCCGCCCCAACCGTAGTTACTTAGGGATATTTCTGAAATAATATGGTCAATGTTCTCTTTGGAAAAAGTTAAAATGTTTTCACTTACTACATCTTTTGAAAGCGTAGCTTTTAAAAACATTGGTTTGGAGTTTTTATAAGCGGCTACCGTTAGAACTGTATAATCAGACTCATTTTTATCTACTATTGCAAGCATCATCCCAATTTTAGACTTAAATAGAAAATCTCCCTCATTACTAAATATAGAGATATTCTCTTTTGTAATAAAAAGTTGCTTCGCTTCTTGCCATGCATCTGTATATTTTTTATCTAGAAAAACGATTTCATTGCTTTTGATCCATCCTGATGCAAAACTACTAAAGACATAAACCCACTCTCTATCTTTGGAGTAGTGGGAGACAAAAATCGGTTTATTTGCTTCGAGCGTACTATTTTGCAGATAATCAAAAGGGAAACCCTCTCCTGCGATAGTAGGGTCTTTTGTAAGAGGCTTCAGTGTCGGCATAACTCTAATGTTGACATGCTGTAGTGTCAGCGCCTTTTTATTTAAGCTCGCATAATTATCAAAGTTTGAATTTTCATACATCTCATCAAAAAAAGATTGTTCCAAGGGCTGTAGATTTTCCCCATAGCTTTTCCCAACTCTAAAAGAGCGAAATGGCCATTTTACATTTTCTAAGGATTCACTTGGTTCATCCATATTCCAAACTCTAAAGTAGCGTCTTTCATAGTTACTTTGAATCTTTGCAATCTCATCTTCACTTATATTTATATCTACATTTTGAGTATAAAAACTTATACTTTGGGGTATATATTTTAGATCATCTATCTCTACAACTTTTTTCTCTTTCATCTGTGCTTTATTTATAGAACAAGCAGAAAATAGAACAACCAATATAAGTACGAAAAAATACTTCAAATGAAAACCCTTTTTTTAATCTACATCACCAAATCTACTTACAACCCTTCCAACAACCTCTATTTCGCTAGGGTCAAGTGTCTGTGTTGAGTATACTTTATTGTCCGATATTATATCTATTTTTCCATCTATTCGCTTTTGAACTCGCTTGATAAAGAGTCCCGCACCTGTTCTTATAGTAAATATACCACCACGTTGAAGATCTGTTTTGTTTCTGTTGATAAATACTATATCGTTATAACTAAATGTAGGTTCCATAGAGTCTCCTGAAACATTTATAGCCTCTATATACTTAAGCTCTCTCTCTCCTCCAAGCATAAAGACAAACTGCTCTGGAATCTCAAGCTCTTGCATCTCAACAAACTCATTGTCACTTCCTCCTCCTGCACTTGCATTGATATCATTAAAGTATTTCACCATGTAAAATCTGTTTGTAGCCTCTACAAGGCTCTCAGGCGATTGGCCATAGAGAAGCCAGTTTATAGAGATAGACCTCGTTGCGCAAAAGTCTAAAAGCTCTCCAAAGGGGATTTTATTTCTCTTTTTCATAGTTGCGAAATTCATTTGAGATATACCTAAAATATCAGCTACATCTTTATCGAATATTTTTTTACCATCATAATCAGTAGAGACAATACTTTTAATCTCTTCTACAATTTCCATAAAGCCATTCATGACAACCTCCTATGTTTTGAGAAATTATAATGTAAATTTGTCACTTTGTCAAAATTATTATGACAAAATGCAATACTTTTTACAATAATGACTAAAATTATATAAAATAAAGGAATTAATTTAAAGGATATGAAATGTCAAAAATGATAAAAAATGCAGAAAGTTTATTTGAAAAATTTGAGAGAAGTATAGAAGATTGGGCAAATAAGTTATTTTAAGCGTTCTCTTTATCTTCTTTCTCTTTACGCTCTCGCTCTCTTTCAAATTGTTTTTCTCGTTGAGCCGATTTAGTTTTATGGTACCCACCAAAAATAAAAATCATAAAAAGAACAAATAAAAAGAGCATCACTCCATTGAGTATAGAGTTCATTGAAATTTTTTGAAAGAGGTATAATTTTGTTTTATTGCTTCATAGAGGACTATTCCTGTGCTGATAGCAAGATTTAAACTTCTGCCCTCTTTTGTCATAGGTATAGTGATATTTTGCTCTTTATATTGGTTTAGTATAGATTCTGGTATTCCTGCTGTTTCACTGCCAAAGAAGATATAATCGCCCTCTTTAAAATTTGCTTCAAAATAAGGTTTTTGGGTTTTAGTTGTTGCAAAGTAAGCATTGCCAGAGATTTGATTATGTTCAAAAAACTCCTCTATATTTTCCCAAACATGCAAATCAAGTTTATCCCAATAATCAAGCCCTGCCCGTCTCACAGCCTTTTCATCTATATCAAAACCTATAGGCTTTATGAGATGTAAAGCGGCACCTGCATTGACGCAGAGCCTGCCTATAGCACCCGTATTATTAGGAATCTGTGGATTTACTAGAACAAGGTTATACAAAGTATCTCTTGTGCATACTAAAATATAACCGTTTTATTTGCATAGACAAAGATTCTATCTTCTATGGCTAGCTTTAGAGCACGCGAGAGGACAACTTTTTCTACATCTTTGCCTGAGCGTTGCATATCTTTCCAGCTGTAGGCATGATCTACGTGAATAACTTCTTGTGCTATGATTGGACCCTCATCAAGATTATTATTTACAAAGTGCGCTGTTGCACCTATAATCTTTACACCTCTATCATATGCTTGCTTATAAGGGTTTGCTCCTATAAATGCAGGTAAAAATGAGTGGTGTATATTGATGATTTTATGCTCATATGTCTCCACAAATCTTGGAGTGAGGATTCTCATATATTTTGCTAAAACTATATAATCTACCTCTTCAAAAGCATCTATACACTCTATGATTTTACCCTCGTGCTCATGTCTATCAAGATTTTCATGGGAAATTGTTATATAAGGGATATTGAATTTATTTACTAAAGATTCTAGCTTATCATAGTTTGATACAACTGCTAAGATGTTCGCTTCTAGCTCTCCAGCCTCATGACGAATAAGAATATCACCAAGTGCATGTAACTCTTTTGTAGCCATAATTACAATATTTTTCTTTTTTGGACTGATAACGCGAACAGTAGAACTTTTAGGAAGTTTCTCTTTTAGAGCTTTTTTCAACTCTTCTAAATCTACATCACCATCAACAACACTTCTCATAAAAAATTTATTGTTCTCTTTATCAACAAACTCACTGTTTGAAAGAATGTTTAAATCAAAATTATAAAAGATACTAGAGACTTTATGTACAAGTCCTTTTTCATCATTTGCTTCTATAAGCACTCTGTATTGGCTCACTTTTTATCACCTTTTGCTAATTTTTCTACACGACTGTCAATCGTTCCTAAAACATACTCTAAAAAATTCAGTGTTAAATCTACTTTGGCCTCTATATTCGTGTTGTTTGGTGCTTGAAACCCTTCAAATAGAACAAGAAGTCTCTCTCTTATTGAGTTTAAGAATAGGACTTCACTCTCATTTGTAGAAGTTGTAATTTCTGCTTCCACCTCACGAATAACGCTCTTAATTTTCTCTTTTTTTTGAAAAGTTTGAACTTGTTCTACTGGTAAATCTTCCATCTCTGCAAGTGTTGAGAGTATTACATCTTTTAATTCCATGACTTTAATAACCACCTTTCAAATTCATTAAATTCAACATCAGTATCCATCTTTAGAAAAAAATCTTTCATTTGAGTGTTTACATTTAAAAACTTTTTTCTCATCCCAGATAATCTTCGTATAGCGATTTTAGCATCACTGTTTGAAGGCTCTTTTTTTAAAATTTCTTTATAAATATCCAAAGCCTCTTCTTTGAGACCTTGGAGTTCATAGATATTTGCTAATGTTAAAGTTTGCATCTATCGCGCTATATAGTTTGCTATGATTGAACCCATTTCGCTAGTTGAACAGACCTCTTTCGCATCAAATTGTGCTAAATCTTGTGTTCTGTACCCTTCGCTTAAAGCTCTTTTAATTGCATCATCAATTTTATTTGCCGCAATAATCTCACCAAACGCATATCTAAGCATCATAGAAGCAGATGCAATCGTCGCAATTGGGTTCGCAATTCCTTGCCCTGCAATATCTGGTGCAGAACCATGGATTGGTTCATACACACCTATTTTCGCACCAATAGAAGCGGATGGTAAAAGTCCGATAGAACCAGACAACATACTTGCCTCATCACTTAAGATATCACCAAAAATATTTCCAGTAAGCATAACATCAAACTGTTTCGGATCACGAATCAGTTGCATAGCCGCATTGTCAACATACATATGAGAGAGTTCAACCTCTGGATATTGTTCTGCTATCTCTGTTACAACATCTCTCCAAAGTTGAGATACATCTAAAACATTTGCTTTATCTATAGAACAAACTTTTTTACTTCGGGTCATTGCAATTTTAAAAGCTTGATGTGCAATACGAACGATTTCATCGCGTGTATAGACCATGGTATTCCAGCCTTTATCTTGTGTACGACCTTTAGGCTCACCAAAATAGATACCGCCAATAAGTTCACGCACAACCATTAAATCAACACCCTTGACAATATTAGGTTTTAAAGATGAAGCATTTACTAATTCATCATAAACAACTGCTGGACGAAGGTTTGCATAAACACCAAGCTCTTTTCTAAATCTTAAAAGCCCACTTTCAGGTCTCTTTTCTCTAGGTAAGTTATCCCATTTCGTTCCGCCAATTGCGCCAAAAAGAACAGCATCACTGTTTAAAGAGATATTGATTGTCTCCTGAGGGAGAGGATCTCCTGAAAAGTCATATGCACATCCCCCCATAAGAGCCTCTTCATAAGAGAAGGTAAGTTCGCAACATGACGCTACTGCATCTAAAACTTTGACTGCTTCATCTATGATTTCTGGACCGATGCCATCACCTTTAATCAGTGCTATTTTGTATGATTTCATTATTTACTCTCCTGAGCTTTTATTTCATTTTGTGCAAAGTTCATTAAACCACCTGCATCGATTAACTCTTGCATAAAGCCTGGAATTGGAGTAAAAGTATAACTCTTAGCAGTCGTTTTATTTGTAATCGTACCTGCATTCATGTCAATACTAATCTCATCTCCTTCTTTTATCTCTGCACTTTGCGGAAGTTCAAAAATTGGGAGCCCCATGTTAAATGCATTTCTATAAAAGATTCTTGCAAAAGTTGGTGCAATTACTGCTGCGATTCCAGCTGCTTTAAGTGCGATTGGTGCATGTTCACGAGAACTTCCGCAACCAAAGTTTTCACCTGCGACTATCACGTCACCTTTACTCATTTTATTCACAAATTCTGGATCAGAATCTTCCATTACATGTTTTGCAAGTTCTTCTGGTACAGATGTATTTAAATAGCGTGCTGCTATGATTAAATCCGTATCAATATCTTTTCCGAAAGTCCAAACTTTTCCATCAATATTTGCTTTTTGCATTATAAAATCCTAAATGTTTTTTCTAATTAATTTTGCGATTATATCCAAAATGATATTTTATTTTTATAAAAGAGGATGGAGTTGTTTGTTTATATTAATTAGTATTTTGATATATTGGCATGTGGAAATAGCAGTAAAACAGCTACTTTATGTAAAAGAAAGAGCTGTTTTATCTTATCGTATTATCGTTTGAGGTTATTTGTAGTTTGTAGCATTTCATCACTCGTTGTGATGACTTTCGAGTTTGAATCATAAGCTCTTTGTGCTGTAATAAGGTCTGTAAGCTCTACAACAAGTTCAACATTACTTAGCTCAACAAACCCTTGTCTTAAAACACCAAGTCCATTCAATCCAGGCGTTCCCTGAACTGGCTGTCCTGAACTATCTGTTTCCACATAGAGGTTATCCCCCATAGAGTGAAGACCCGCAGGATTGATAAAGTTTGTTGTTGTTATCTGACCTATTTGCGTAGCTTGTGTTTGTCCAGATTGAACAACAGTTACAGTTCCGTCTGTACCTATAGTCACATTGGTTGCATCAGGTGGAACAACAATCTGAGGAATAAGTGTATATCCATCACCATTTACTACGGTTCCATTACTATCTACTTTAAAGGCACCATTTCTTGAATAGACAGGCGTTCCATCTGGAAGCTCAAGCTGAAAGAAACCTCTACCCGTAATCGCAACGTCAAGTTGATTGTCGGTTTGCTTTAAACTTCCCTCAGAAAAGACTTTGTTTACAGCTGTTGGACGTGATCCCAAACCAATTTCTATACCAGTAGGACTCTTTGTAACATCACTTGTAGAAGTTCCCGCATACTCCATTACATTGTACATAAGGTCAGCAAATTCTGCACGAGATTTTTTAAATCCTATTGTGTTTACGTTGGCGATATTATTCGCCGTAACATTGATTTGTGATTGCATTCCCAACATTCCTGTTGAGGCTGTATAAAGTGATTGTATCATCTCTTATTCCTTAAGTTAAGCTTTTCTAGCAATTTTATTTATAGCATCGTTATTCATATCATCCATCTGCGCACTCATAGCTTTTTGATACATTCCAACAAGGCGATTTGTCTCTATCATTTCTGTCATCATTTTTACAGCGTTCACATTACTCTTTTCTACAAAGCCTTGTAAAACTGCTCCTGAGTCCTCTATACTTTTTAAATCTTGAACATCTTCGTATCTAAAAAGATTGTCACCCTCTTTTTTCAGAAATGCAACATTGTCTGGTTGTGCAATAAAGAGTTTGGAGTTTTGTGTCATCGCTACAGAATTTGGCAAATTTGTAAATAATTTCCCATTCTTATCTGCTGCAATTACACTATCTTCCTGTGCAACTGTTATGGACTCTTCGCCTGCAAAATAGTTGCTGGGTAAGACTTCATACCCTTGTTTTGTTACAAGTTTGCCTTCCTCGTTTGTGGTAAAAGAGCCATCTCGCGTGAGTCTTACACCCGCAGGTGTTTTAACTGCAAAGAAGAGTCCCTCTTTTGAAAGGGCAAAATCAAGGGTATTTCCACTTTTTTGCATCGTTCCCAAAGAAAAATCTGTATAGGAATCAACAATCTGAGGTGCTCGGGTCATCGTTCTATTTATAAATGCAGCGCCCTCTTTTGTATTATTATTATTTGGTAATTCATCTCTAGCTTCTTTATAAAGACGCATAAAATCACCCACAATAACACTATCCTCTTTAAACCCTGCCGTATTGACGTTGGCAAGATTATTCGAAATAGTGTCAAGGCGATTAAACTGAGCAACCATACCAGCAGCTGAACTGTAATAACCTGTTTGCATTCTTTCCCTTTTTCTAACTATATTTGATGATTGAATAGCAAACTGTGTTCCAAAATTAGAATCTATAAATTCTTTAACTCAAACAAGGAGGAATTAATATAAACTCGGTATAATCCAATCTTTAAAAAATCTTAAATATCCGTGGAGCATATTCCATTATGACAGCAAAAGAACTCAACAAAGCCATAGAATCCTTTTTCAATGACAACAAGTCAAAGGATTGTTCTACTTACGAATCCCTCATCGCACTTTTTGACAAGCAACCAACAGCTGCACAAGCAAAAAACATATTCAAACTTATTGTAAAGAATAAAGCTTGTATCTATACAGCCTCTGAGCATGCGCAAAAGCTAAATGACAAAGAAGCAGAAGCTAGAAAAAGTGCTCAAAGAAAGATGCTTGAGAACAATGAAACAGATAAGTTTGACATTTTAAAAGAGCATGAGCTTCTTGAATGGTCTCGCTCTGACTCTCCGGTACGGATGTACCTTCGTGAAATGGGTCAAATTCCTCTTTTAACAAAAGAAGAGGAGATAGAAATTTCTAAAAAAATCGAAAATGGTGAAAGTATTATTATTGATGCTATCTGTTCTGTACCTTACCTTATTGAATTTATATTAGATTATAAAGACCCTTTGATAAATAGAGAGCGAAGAGTAAAAGAACTTTTCAAAAGTTTTGAAGATGAAAAAGAGGATAGCGATTCAGACTCTGATTCCGATTCAGATGATTTAGATGATGCAGAGACAGATGAGGAAGAAGAGAAGCAAACACTTACTGCTAAAGATAAAAATAGAGTTGAAAAAGTAACCGTTAGCTTTAAAGCACTTGAAAAAGCAAAAAAAGAGTGGATTAAATTAGCAGACAAGCCACCTGAAAATCTTGATGGTGAATTGACAGAAGATATAGTGAACTTTTATCTTGGAATCACTTATAAAAAATCATTTTTAAAAGAGAAACTTTTAGAACTAGGGCCAACTTCAAAGCTAATCAATGAACTTGTTAAAGCGATGGAAAATGCGTTAAAAAGTGATGAAGGGTATGACAAAGAGCTCAAAAGACTTGAGTATAAACTTCCTCTATTTAACGCAAATCTAAAAGCAAACCACAAAGTACTTATAAGTAAGATTTGTGACCTTAATAAAGAAGATATCGCAGGCATGGTTCCTGAAGCAACTATGGTTAGTACCTATATGGAAATTAAAAAGCTTGTTCAAACAAAAGAGGCTTCTAAAAATAGTTTTGATATGGAACCTGAAAAGCTTTATGCTATTTTAGAACAAATCAAAAGAGGGAAAAACATCTCTGAAATTTCTAAAACAAAAATGGCTAAATCGAATCTCAGACTTGTGGTTTCTATTGCAAAACGCTATACAAACAGAGGCTTACCTTTCCTTGACCTTATTCAAGAGGGTAATATCGGGCTAATGAAAGCCGTGGATAAGTTTGAATACAAAAAAGGGTACAAGTTCTCTACATATGCAACTTGGTGGATTCGTCAGGCCATCTCACGTGCTATTGCAGATCAAGCAAGAACGATTCGTATTCCAATCCATATGATTGAAACGATTAACCGTATTAACAAAATTATGCGTAAACACCTTCAAGAGCATGGTAAAGAGCCAGATGTTGAAACAATTGCCGAAGAGGTAGGTCTCTCAGTTGAAAAAGTGAAAAATGTTATAAAAATCACGAAAGAGCCAATTTCTCTTGAAGCACCTATTGGAAATGAAGATGATGGTAGATTTGGAGACTTTATTGAAGATAAATCTTCTGTTTCACCTTCTGATTCTATACTCAAAGATGACTTAAGAGTTCAAATAGAGAGCGTTTTAGAACAACTCAATGAAAGAGAAAAAGCAGTTATTAAACTTCGCTTTGGAATCATGGATGATGAGAGTGATAGAACTTTAGAAGAGATTGGAAAAGAGCTAAGCGTAACGCGTGAAAGAGTACGTCAAATTGAGTCAAGTGCAATCAAAAAACTCAAACATCCAAAAGTTGGAAGAAAACTTAAAAACTATATAGAAGAGTAAAAGAGAGTGAAGATTACATTTGAGCAGCAGTGGTTAGAACATGACTATAATCCTTTTATTCTCTTTAGCTCAAGCGGAAAGATTATCTCACTTAATACTGAGGCACAATTTCTACTTGGTTGCGTAAGTAACAATGAACTCTTTGAGTTAGCTACGAGTTATGCGAGTCTCTCTTTTGGCTTTAAGACCACTTTTATAGAGTTAGAGTTTGGGAGATATAAATTTTTTGGTTTAACTGTTGGGTATGATGATGAGGAAGAGATAGGATTAAAGCTCTATAAGATGCCATCTTTTAAAATCAATAATCCTCGACCAAGCGGTGAGCTTACAAACATCTACTCACTTGTTGATTTATGTATATCAAGTAACTCCATCTCCTCTCCTATAACCTACGTAAAAGAGTTTGACCCAACGATACCTGAGATTGTTATTAACTCCAATATGTTTATTAAGTTACTTAATAAAATCTATTTATGTTTCCAAGAGAATGAGAGTATCAATACGAAGATATATTATAGAGTTGGTGAGCATATTAAGTTTGAAGATAAAAAATATAGTCTCTTTTCTATAGAAGTAAGTGCTGAAAATATTAATCATGAGAAAAGTAAAGAGCTGGAAATTCTTACAACTAACAGTAATTTTTATATAGATGTCAAAAAAAAGATAACTATAAATATACCAATGATTACGGAATAATGCAGAAAAGTTTATACAAAAACTTCTTTGCTGCTCACATAACCGATAACTATTCCCACTAGCAAAGATGGCAAATAGATAGGAATCGATAAGAGTTCATTATTTGCTAAGGCTATAAACCCTAAAACTAAAAATAGATAGGGAATCAACCTAAAGATTGAGGCACTCCCCCTTGCTCCATGTTTCATACTTTTTAAACTTAATGTTTTTATCTTTTTCTTCTCTTCTTCTACAATAGTTTTTAAATCTAACGCTTCATCTGTCGCATCAGGAAGAGACTCTTCACTATAAAGCTCATAGGGGTCTTCTATCGTCTCTAAGAGGTCTCTTTTCTCTTCTGTAACACCTGATTCAACTTGCGTATGAACCATTTTTCTATAAGCGTACATAGAACCTATGATGATAAAAAAACTGCTTAAAAATGCGACTTGAAGATTGATATAAAAAGTAAATGATATAAAATGCGTAGCTAAAATCAGGAGTTCTGTAAGAGCTAAAAGACTAATAGTTTTTTTCACCATAGTCCTCATCGTCATCATCATCTTTTTGGTCAAGCTTGTTCTTGATAGCATATCGAGGCTCTTTTGCTAACTTTTCATAAGATTTACGCTCTTTTTCATAAGCCTTAAATACATTTAAAATGGCTGCTGCAACACCGATAAATACACCTATCCAAAATGTAAAACCAAGTCCAGTTAAACTGCGAAGAAGATAACCAAGTCCTACTCCCATAATCACAGCTACAACCATAGATATTCCAAGAGAGAGAGAATCTGCAGCCTCAATAATCGGCTTGATTCTTGGTGCTTTTTCTTCTTTCTCATCCCCAAGTTCACGCTCTTGTGACTCAGGTTTTATTTTTTCAGACATTTGTAATCTCTTTAAATATCTTTTCACTTGCTTTGATTGTCTCTTCAATCATCTCATCTGTTGTTGCGGTGGAGATAAATCCTGTCTCGTAAAGTGAACAAGCGAAGTAAAAGCCCTCACGCAACATAGCTGCATGAAATTTTGCAAAAAGTTCTGCATCCGATTTACAAGCATCTGCAAAGTTTTTAACAGGATTCTCATTGAAGAAGAAGCCAAACATACTTCCTCTTACATCTGTTTGCATTGTAATTCCACATGCCAAAGCAGCTGCTTTCATACCTGCAGTCAATCGCGTAGCACGTGCTTCTAAAACACTCATAACTCTAGCATTCTCTTTTAATTTTGTGAGCGCAGCAAATCCAGCTGCCATGGCAACAGGATTTCCGCTTAGCGTTCCTGCTTGATAAACTGGACCCTCTGGTGAGAGTTTAGACATTATCTCAGCTCTTGCTCCAAAAGCACCTACTGGCATTCCCCCACCGATTACTTTACCTAAAGTAACAATATCAGGTTTTACACCCGTAATAGATTCGGCTCCATGAAGCGTTGCACGAAAGCCACTCATCACTTCATCAAAAATAAGGAGCGTTCCATTCTCGTTACATAACTCTCTTAACTCGTGTAAAAATGCTTTATCAGCAGGAACAAGTCCCATATTACCAGCGATTGGCTCAATGATTACACAAGCAATGTCTTTAGAATCGTTGAAACATTTTTTTACACTCTCTATGTCATTATAAGTTGCTAAAAGAGTATGTTTTGTAAAGTCTGCTGGAACACCTGGAGAGCTTGGGTTTCCAAAAGTTGCTGCTCCACTTCCCGCTTCAACTAAAAGGGCATCACTATGACCATGGTAACAACCCGTAAACTTTACAATATCATCACGACCTGTAAAACCACGAGCAAGTCTAATAGCGCTCATTACAGCCTCTGTACCACTACTTACAAAACGTACCTTGTCCATAGAGTCAAAGAAAGAGATTACAAGCTTTGCAAGTTCTGTTTCTGCAAGTGTCGGCGCACCAAAGCTAAGACCATGTTTTACCGCTTCAATCACTGCTTTTTCTATACTTTCATCTCTGTGACCAAAAATAAGTGGTCCCCAACTTTGTACAAAATCAACATACTTATTACCATCAATATCTTTTAAATAAGCACCCTCGCCCTCCGTTATAAAGAGTGGAGTTCCCCCAACACTTTTAAACGCTCTTACTGGAGAGTTTACTCCCCCTGGAATTAAACTCTGTGCTTCTTCAAATGCTTTTTTTGATGCTTCTGTACTCATTGATTGACCTTGCTATTTTTTTGTAATTATAGCAAAGTAGTATTAATTTTCATTTTGCTATAATCTTTTTTAATTTTAAACGAAATGGAATCTCTTGAATAGATCATCTTTTGCCTTATTTGTTGCACTTTTAATACACCTTTTACTCCTCCTTACTTTTTGGATAGTGGGCGCCTTTGTTCCTAAAGTAAAAGAGCCACAAACAGAAGAAAATAAGATTAAAATATCTCTAAAAGAGATGCCAACACAAGATAAAAAGTCTGGACTCACAAAAGAGAAAGTAAAAGACCCAAAGATTGCTCCGCCCATGCCAAAAGGGTCTCAACTCAAAAATATAGAGAAAAAACCACCTATCAAATATGAACCGCAAAAACAACCTGTAAAAGAACCGAAGCTCAATCAACCCCCAAAAACAAACCCTAAGCCTATAAAAGAACCACGCCAAGCAGAGAAACAATATATCTCTTTAAATGAGCCAATGAAAGAACAAAACCTCACAAAGAAACAAGAAGAGAAGAAGCCTGAAAACAAACTTTATGAACTCCTTTTAGAAGATAAAAGTGCTCAACAGGAGACAAAACAGACTCAACAGAGTAAAAATGCAAGTAGTATAAACCAAAGTATTTCTGAACTTTATGGGGATGAGTTTGGTAAACTAAGCTCTGGTCAGCAGAAATATATACTTGACAATCAGGAGATAATGAGAAGAATTACACAACAGGTTCTCAACAGAGTTGCAAGTGTAAACATCTCTAAAAATCTCAATGTAAACAGAAGCAATGTGATAGAGTTTTATCTTCATCCAAATGGTGATATGACAGATTTTAGATTCTTGCAAAAGAGCGGTTACTATACTCTTGATGACACAACTAGAGAGACGATAGAGTATGCTTACAGTAGATACCCAAGACCTACTGAGAAGACCTTAATAAGATACAATGTTTTTTACAATCTCTCTAGTCAGTAGATATTAAAAAACTCTTTTAGTTGACTCTCATTTCCAAGTTATTGTTAATCATTTATTTTGAATTTTTGAGGATATAAAATTATAAACTCAAGTAACATAAGTTTTTTTGTGCTTGAAACCTCGATTCAGGCAACAGATGGAACAGCAATACTTGGTAATAGCGTCAGTATCAATCGTACTGCTTATTAAGAACAACTATGTAAAGGTGTTAAACCTTTACATCTATAGAGTCATAAATTTTATAGTTTTTGAAAATATCTAATCCTGCATTCATTATAGGTACTAATTCATCGTTAATTATTTTTTTGTAACCTGCATTATTTCCAAGGTCTTGATAATGAGGATCTAGCTCTGTATATGCATTTTTAACAAGACTTTCATTATTTAACATAAAGTTAAACTGTCCCATCTTTTTTTCTATCTCAGCAATCATCGCATTTTGATTTTCGAGGATATTATAGTTTCTCCAGTCGCCATCAATTCCATATTTTCTTAAATCCATAGTTGAATTATTTGGAGCATCAAAGTTAGGTTTAAATGTTTCAGGTTCTGGTTGTTTAGCATTTGAGTCTAAGAGTCCAGCTTTAACTAAGGTCTCTGTATAGTTTCTTAGTGAATAACTTGTATCCATAAAATTTAATCTCATATTACCTGCTTGCATTTTAGCTTCTTTTAGACTTTTCCCTTGTTCTAGTCCTTCATAAACAGCAGCATTATCGAAGCGTGCCAATTCTGTTGCATTATGGATACTTGGGTCTTTTCCCCATGAATTGACTGGATAATTATTTTGAATCTCTTGTACCCCTTTCATCATTGACATGTACTCTTTTTCTCCTCCAAACAAGTCATAAGCTTTTTGAAAAGCCATTTCTTGTTTATCTTTTTGCTCCTGAGTAGATGTCAGACCTAACTCCATTTTTTTCCCACCTAGTTCATCATAATAACTATTTACTATTTTTAAAAACTCTGGACCTGATATATAATCGGGATAAGACTCATATATTTTACGAGTTTGTAACTCTTCATCTGCTTTTGAGTAAGTCTCAGGGATAGGTGTATAAACATCTTTATACTTCTCTTGCATCTGTGCCATTTTATCTGTTGTCTGTGTTGGTGTCGTACTTTCGTAAGCTGATGTTGCTTTGGTCGCTGTGGTTTTGTTTGTTGCTTGTGTGTATTGTGTTTGAGTTGTTGATGTTACTGTCATAGCATCCTCCTTAACTATATTAAATATAATTAAGCAACAGATATACCAACTTTGTACTGATTGGTTTGTAGATAAATATTAAAAAGCCTTCGCCTGCCACTCTTTCTCTACAATAAGCGTATTCTCACAAAATATTTTCCCTACAAAAGAGTCGCCAACATTATAGTTCCCTACACCTTTTGGCGTTCCACTCATTATAATATCATTCTCTTCTAGCGTCATAAATGTTTCTATCTCTTTAGCAATCTCTTTTGGCTTATGAATCATCAAATCATAAGAGGCAAACTGAATCAATTTCTTGTTTATAAAGAGTTCTAATCGTAGCTTGGTAATATCGCCCTCAAAAGGGATAAAATCGCTCAAAACAGCAGAGTTATCAAAGGCTTTAGCTCGCTCCCAAGGAAGTCCTTTTGCTTTTAAATATCCTTGAATATTTGCCTTTGTCAAATCAAGTCCAAAGCCTACTGCTTCTATCTTTTTATTTTTGATTAAAAAACATATTTCAGCCTCAAACCTTGTATCTTCACTAAAGTAGTACAAGGTATCACTGATGGCTGAGTTTGGTTTATTAAAAAGCACGATACTCTCAGGTGTCTCATTTCCAAGCTCTGCAATATGTTCAACATAGTTTCTACCTACGCAAATGACCTTGGAGACAACTAGCTCTTCATTTTTATATTTTATACTTTTCATACTGCCACCTTATTCCTCTCAAGCAGAGAGAGCGCCCCTTTATAAATCGGTTCGTCTATAAAACCATACTCATTATCTACAAAGCCAGTAATTCCGAGTTCTTGATGCACTCTAAAGAGTTTTACAATGACAATCGCCCTATTTATTTGAGCTTCTTTATCTACAAACTGCTCATTTACTAAGGTGACTTGTGCAGGAGATATGCACCCTTTTGATTTGTAACCCATACTTTTTTCAAGTGAAATCCACATGCCAAACTCTTCAAGGTTTTTAAAATCTTGATAGATAAAAGAGACAGGTTTTACCCCTAGTGATTTTGAAGTTACAAGAAAATGGGAGAGCATATACAGCATCGTAGGATTCTCTCTATCTATCAAATCTTGAGAGAAACCCATATCCGCAAAGAGATCTAAAATCCCAAGATAAAAAGTGGTTACGTTCTTATTCACTGCCAACGAGGCTAAGTTTTTCCAAGCCAAAGCAGTCTCAATGGAGAGATGGAGTTCAATACCATCTTTTAAAAGAGCTAAAACGCTTCTTACTTCTTGCTCATTTTTAATTTTTGGAACCCTTATAGCATCTGGCATAAACTGGTTCAGATAGGTGATCTCTTCATAACCACCCTCATCTAAAGCATTGACTCTCACTACAATTTTTTTATCACAACTGCTAAGTTCACTCAAAAAAAGAGCACATAAAACAAGTGCGAAAGGTTTATCTTGTGGACTTACACCATCTTCAAGATTAAGCATGATAGCATCTGCTTCAAGTGTTTCTATCTTTGAGAGGTGCTTGATGTTGTTACAAGAGAGCATGAGAACGGAACGAAAATCTGATTTTTTGTTTATCTCTCTATATCTTGGAATAGCAAGTTTATCTAAAGCTTCCAAGTCCCTTTTTTCATAGGCTAAAGTAATCTTTTCTAATAAATCCTCTCTCATTTTTGGGCTTCTTGTTCACTCTTTTTTTTATCATTTCTATGGACAAAGAGATAAAGTGCTTCTATCTCTTTGTTTGTTAAAAAGTATCGAGGCATACCACTTTTTCTTGTGTTGAGTGCCATAAAAAAAGTGTTAAAATTCATCTTATTTATAGCAGGACCTCCAAAACTTCTCTCCTTCTTTTTATGTATATAATTTGCAACTATTTTGCCTTCTCCGCTCTCCCCATGACAGTTTTGACAACCAATGCCTCTAGGGTTTTTATAAAGCTGTGAAGAGTACTCCATAGGGGTTATAAAGTTCCCAGAAGCAAGCAGAGAGAGTGGAAAGAGCATAGAGAGTATATATTTCATTGTAAAGCGACCTTTTATCATTAAAACGATATTATAATAAAAAAATAATTTATGAGGGTTAAATGCAACTACTTGATGGTAAATCACTTTCACAAAAAATAGAACACAATGTACAAATAGAGACAAAAGATTTGAGAGAAAGAACGGGCATAGTCCCTGGACTTGCTGTTATATTGGTAGGACAAGACCCTGCAAGTGCAGCCTATGTCAATATGAAAAAGAAGGCATGTGACAGAGTAGGTTTTTATTCTGTTACACACGAAATGCCCGAAGATATTTCCCAAGATGCTATTGAAAACACAATCACAATGATGAACAACAACCCAAACATCAACGGAATCCTTATTCAACTTCCCCTTCCTTCCCAAATTGACACTACTAAAATTCTTGAACTTGTAGACCCAAGCAAAGATGTTGACGGTTTTCATCCCTATAATGTTGGACGATTAACAACTGGACTCGATGGTTTCGTACCCTGTACTCCTTTAGGGGTCATGGAACTCTTATCAGAATACAATATAGACATTCAAGGCAAAAATTGTGTTGTAGTTGGCGCTTCAAATATCGTAGGTAAGCCTATGGCGGCCCTCCTTCTCAACGCAAATGCAACAGTAGAAATCTGCCATATTTTCACAGATGACTTAAAAAAACATACGCTTAATGCAGATATTCTTCTTGTGGGTGTGGGCGTTATTAACCTTATTAAAGAGGATATGGTCAAAGAGGATATTATCATCATTGACATAGGAATCAACAGAGCAGAGAGTGGCAAACTTGTCGGTGATGTTGATTTTGAAAATGTGAGTAAAAAGTGTTCTTACATTACCCCTGTTCCTGGTGGAGTTGGACCGATGACTATCGCTATGCTTTTAAGCAACACCCTTAAAGCAACTAAAATATATGCCGCAACAAAAGAGAGTAAATGAAAAAACTAATATCTAAAGCCTATAAATTTTCAAACTCATGGACTGGAACTATCATCATAGTTTTACTTATCATCTTTTTTGTGGCTCAGGCCTTTAGAATCCCTTCTGGTTCCATGAAAGACTCTCTTCTCGTTGGAGATCATCTCTTTGCCAAGAAGTTTGCTTATGGAATTTCTATGCCTCATATTCCATTTTTAGAGGTCTCTATTATGCCTTGGAGCGATGAACTGCGCCTTATGGATGGAGACAGACCTAAAAGAGGTGACATTGTTATCTTTAGACCTCCACATAACATTAAACAGCATTATGTAAAAAGATGTGTGGCACTTCCAGATGATGAGCTTTTTGTTCTAGATAAAAACCTCTACCTACACTACAGCGAAGGGGATGACTGGATTCAAAAAGAGTTCTCTGATTATGAGCTTTTAACTTTTGCAGGAAAACTTTGGGTTAAAAATCCTTATATGAAAAAGCATGCAGGGATTCATCATGATGAGAAAATTATTAATAATGGAAGATACCCTCAACCGCTTTTCAATGTTGCACCCATTAAGGTTCAAAGTGACCACTACTTTATGATGGGAGATAACCGTGACCACTCAAATGATAGCCGTTTTTGGGGTTCAGTTCCTTATGACAACATAGAAGGAACACCTTGGTTTGTTTACTTCAGTATAGATGAAAACTGGGAAATAAGATGGGATAGAGTGGGAAAGACTCCAGAGGATTTAGAGTTGCCAGCACATTTAGACTTAGCTAGAGAGATAAGAATCCAAGAAGATAAAGCAGACCATGGAATCTATTGATTTCATAAAAATTGCAGCAGCAGTTTTAGCTCTTTGTATTGCTATCATTGGGCATGAGATTATGCATGGTTGGGTTGCTTATATGTATGGCGACACCACTGCAAAAAATGCTGGAAGACTCTCTATTAACCCACTTATCCATGTAGATTTAATAGGTACGGTTATCGTCCCTGCCACAATGTACTTTTTGCCTATGCTTCTAGGTGGCGAGAGTGGGATTTTATTTGGCTGGGCAAAACCTGTTCCTATTAGTATGTATAGTGTGATTCAAAGAGGTGGTTATAACGCTGCAATACAGGTAGATTTAGCTGGTATCGTTTATAACTTTACTTTAGCTGCTTTTGCTTCGATTGCACTTTTAAGTATGGCGCAACCAACTACGCTTGATAGTATGGTCTATGTTTTTGCATATATATTTGTGTTTCAACTCTTAGTTATTAATGTTGTTCTTGGCGTTTTTAACCTCTTGCCAATTCCTGGGTTTGATGGAGCACACTTTATAAGCAACTTAGCTCTTAAGTATAAAGTGAACTCCATTGCTGAATTTTTTTATAAAAATGAGAAGTATGGAATTATCATTGTTATAGTCGTGTTAATGACACCACTTAAAGATTTTTTACTTTTAATACCTGTTCAGGCTATTTTACAACTCTTATTATCTTAAAGGAAAAAAATGAAATTTTATATTGCAACGGATCATGCTGGAATTGATTTAAAAAACTATACAGTTGAACTACTCAAAGAGAAGGGTCATGACGTGATTGACTTAGGACCTTTTTCCAAAGAGAGAGTTGATTATCCTGATTATGCTGTAAAAGTCGCGCAGAGTGTTTTAGCAGACTCTTTAGCCCATGGGATTTTAATCTGTGGCTCAGGTATTGGTATGAGCATGGCGGCAAATCGTCATAGCGGTATTCGTGCAGCTCTCTGCCATGATGCCTATACTGCAACAGTTGCACGAGGTCATAACGATGCAAATGTTCTCTGTTTTGGAGAACGTATCATCGGAAAAGGTGTTGCAGAATCGGTACTCGATGCTTGGATTGCAGGAAGTTTTGAGGGTGGACGTCATTGTGGTCGTGTAGAGAAAATCGAAGCAATAACCGCTAAATAAACAAAAGGAATCACTATGTTTTGGGAATGGTCATTATTAACAATAGTATCACTGTTATCCGTCTATCTCTTTGTAAAAATGTTTTATTTTAAGAGTATTACAAACAAAGAGCAAAGAAGCAATGACTTAATGAAACTTACTCTTAGAGAGGCGGAGATTTTAATACGCAAGTATCAGCTACAACTCCAAAGAGCTTTAGGTAACATTGATATACTCAGTGAAGAGTTAACCAAACTACGAAATGAGTTAAAAGTTTTAAAACAGAGAAACTCGAAACATCGACAAGAGACAGATCGTCTCAATGCAAAAATCAAGGCTCTTGAGAGTCGTATTGATGCTTTATTATAAGGAGAGATAAGATGAAACTAAGTTTAATTGAAAAAGAGATAATCGAAAATTCTATAAGAGATATTAAAGATTTCCCTAAACCAGGAATCGTTTTTAAAGATATAACAACCCTTTTAAATGACAAAGAGGCGTATGGCGTTTTAATGAATCATCTCTACACAAGATATAAAGAGTATAACTTAAACTTTATTGCAGGGATTGATGCAAGAGGGTTTATTTTTGGTGCGGCTTTGGCACAGATGCTAGGAATAGGTTTTGTCCCTATACGAAAAAAAGGGAAACTTCCCTATACAACTATTGCAGAAAAATACTCTTTGGAATATGGTGTAGATGAAGTAGAGATTCATATAGATGCATTTAGTAAAGTTCCACATGCCAAAGTTTTGTTGATTGATGATTTAATTGCAACAGGTGGTACGGCAAATGCCGCTGCTAAACTTATCAATCAAGCGGGTGCAGAGTGTGTGGAATCCTGCTTTATTCTTGGTCTTACTTTTTTAGATGGCATAAAAAATCTACAAGAAAACACTCCAGTCTATACTGTAGTAGAGGTTCATTAATGTATATTCCTAAAGCTTCAAAATTTGACCCAGATGTAAATGGTCACTTTGGTATTTTTGGTGGTAGATATGTCCCTGAGACACTTATGCCATCTCTGTTAAAACTCAAAGAAGAGTATGAAAAGATTCGTTTTGATAGAACATTTTGGGAAGAGGTTCATCACTACTTACAAGATTATGTTGGTCGCCCCTCCCCGCTTTACTATGCTGCAAATATTTCCAAAGAGTTAGGTGCTAAAATCTATCTCAAACGAGAAGATTTAAACCATACGGGTGCACACAAAGTCAACAATGTTATCGCGCAAGGACTTATGGCAAAGAGACTTGGTTATAAGAAAATTATTGCAGAGACTGGGGCTGGACAACATGGTGTTGCAACGGCTACTATCTGTGCTCTTTTAGATTTAGAGTGTGAGATTTTCATGGGTGCAAAAGATGTGGCACGTCAAGAACTCAATGTTTTTCGTATGAAACTTCTTGGTGCAAAGGTCAATGCTGTCCAGAGTGGTTCTTGCACTCTCAAAGATGCTATGAATGATGCAATTCGCCACTGGGTAACCAATGCAAGAGATACTTTTTATATTATCGGAACTGTTGCAGGACCCCACCCATACCCTATGATGGTACGAGATTTTCAAGCGATTATCGGCTACGAAGCAAGAGCCCAAATACTCGAAAAAGAGAACCGTTTGCCAGATTATGTGATTGCATGTATCGGTGGAGGAAGTAACGCTATAGGCACATTTCAACACTTTTTAGAAGATAAAGAGGTGGAGTGTATAGGCATAGAAGCTGGTGGACTTGGGATTGAGACAAATAAGCATGGCTGTTCTCTTAAAAAAGGTCGTCCAGGTGTTTTACATGGTCAAATGAGCTACACACTTCAAGATGAAGATGGGCAGATTATAGAAGCGCACTCCATAAGTGCAGGACTTGACTACCCTGGAATCGGTCCAGAACACTCTTTTCACCATGACAATAAATCTGTAACGTATGATAATGCAACAGATCAAGAGGCACTCGATGCTTTTGTTTGGTTATCACAAAAAGAGGGAATTATCCCTGCCTTTGAGAGTGCACATGCTGTGGCTTATCTTAAAAAAATGCCCAACATAAAAGATAAACTTATTATCGTAAATCTCTCTGGTCGCGGGGATAAAGATATGATTCAAGCAAAAGAGCTTTTAAATTTCAACTAATGGACAAAACATGAATATTCAACTATTAAACAAAACTATCTCTGATACTAGTACAGATATCACTGTAGCGTTTTTAACAAAAGAGAAGCTTGCAGAACATGAGCAAGCGAAGATTTTAAAGCAAGCAGGCTTTGTTGCAGAGCAGGACTCTACATGCTTTTTACATGAGCTTGGAATCTTGGCATGTGGAATTGAGAGTAAACATAACGATGATATGAGAAGTGCGGCGAGTGTTGCTATCAAACTTCTTAAAGCCTCTAACAATGAATCGGCTTCTTTTTCTGTCAATGCAAAAAATATACAGGCAATTATAGAGGGGCTTCTTTTAGGCGGCTACGAATTTAACGACTACAAATCAAAACCAAAAAGCTCAAAGCTCAAAGATGTCTATTTAGTAGGCGATGATATTGACGCACTCAAAGATATTTTCCAAGAGGCTATCATCATTGCTGAAGCTACATGCTTTACCCGTGATATTGTCAACATGATTCCTGAGGATTTAAACCCTCCCTCTTTTGCAGATTTAGCGAAGAAACTTGCCAAAGAGAACGATCTTGAGTGTACTATTTTAGATGAAAAAGAGTTACACAAAGAGAAGATGGGCTCTATGCTTGCCGTGGGTCGTGCTTCTATCCATGAGAGTAAATTAATCCACCTTGTTTATAAACCAAAAAATCCGAAAAAAGTGGTTTCACTGATAGGAAAAGGTTTGACATACGATAGTGGTGGATTGAGCCTTAAACCTGCAACTTCTATGGTTACCATGAAGATGGACAAAGCGGGTGGCTGTGCTGTACTTGGCATGATAAAAGCGGCAAGTGAACTTAAACTTGATGTTGAAATCCATGCTTTCATCGGTGCTGTAGAGAACATGATAGGCGGAAATGCTTACAAACCTGATGATGTCTTAGTTTCACGCTCTGGTACAACGATAGAAGTGAGAAACACAGATGCAGAGGGACGTTTAGTTTTAGCGGATGTTTTAACGTATGCACAAGATAAGGTAAAAGCAGATTATATCTTTGACTTTGCCACACTTACAGGTGCTTGTATGGTTGCTCTTGGGCAATATACAACTGGTGTTATGGGACACTCACATAGACTCAAACATGATATAGCAAAATCTGCAAGCGAATCGGGTGAGTTGACTGGTTCACTTCCATTTAACAGACACCTTAAAAAACTTCTAAAAAGTGAGTTAGCAGATATTTCAAATGTCTCTTCTAAACCTTTTGGTGGAGCGATTACAGCTGGACTCTTTTTAGATAACTTTATTCAAGAAAAAAATAAAAACAAATGGTTACATTTTGACATCGCTGGTTCAGCCTATACAGAGTCTCCTTGGGATTGTAATGTGTATGGTGGAACAGGTGCTGGTGTTCGTCTTATGAGCCACTTTCTCAAAAACATTCAATAAAAATAGTTTTAACAGATGACTAGAGAAAGAGAGGGAGAGCTCTTTATGGTTGGACTCTCTCTTTTGGAGAGTTGGTTCCCAATTTTTAGTATCCTCTCTATCTCTTATATAGGTGCTCTGCACACCTACGCTTTTGCACTCTTTATCTCTTTGCTTTTTTTCGCAGTGATTATGCTCAAAAAGGGACTTTTTTCTGAGTTAAAAAGAAGAGAAGCCTACAAAGATTTACTCCTTACAAGCTTTTGGATTACCACACTTTTTGTTTTAGTATTTGTGGGTATGCAGTTTACAACCGCTGGAAATATGTCTGTCATCATCTTCTTACAACTCTTCTTCTCTTATCTCTATTTTAATGTTTTTGGCAAGGAAAAGATGCGCCTGCTTCATGCTTTTGGAGCATTCATCATGGGCGTTGGAGCGATTATAGTCCTGATGCCAAAGGATTTGGCATTTAATAAAGGGGACTGGATTATACTCCTAGCCGCCACCATCGCACCCATAGCAAACTTCTACTCTAAGCGGGCAAGTATGCTACCCCAAAAAGTCAAGACAACTTTTTTTAAATCTTAATTCCCTTCATCACCTGTAACCTTATGCCACATCTTCAGCTAATTTTATATAGTCCTTATTGTTGATTTTTAAACTGTCATAATA
>Ga0210006_1000697_pt1 | contig 25562 bp, 23 predicted proteins | sample CryGey02umfilter_2_FD_185452 | JGI IMG/M metagenome (GOLD analysis project Ga0210006, IMG submission 185452) | Groundwater microbial communities from aquifer in Utah, USA - Crystal Geyser 4/10/14 0.2 um filter (SPAdes) (version 3) | ecosystem: Environmental > Aquatic > Deep subsurface >... | reverse complement strand
TTAAAGGGGACGATAAAACCCTCGAACAAACTGCGAAGAGAGAAATAAAAGAAGAGGTCGGACTGGATATAGAAATTAAAAGATTATTAGGGGTTTATTTGACTCGGGAATATTATCCAAATTATGAGATAAGTTGTTTTGTCTCAGAAAGCAAAGAAGATAAAGTAACTCCAAGTTCTGAAGTCATGGATTGGAAATGGTTAGATCCAATCGAGGGATTGAAATTAGATTTAACCTTAACTGCCCGCCAGGCCTTGGAGGATTTTACAAGGGTGACCCACTAATTCGGTGTCACCCTTTTTCTTGACATTTTTATTTAATGTGGTATGATGTAAAAATCTTAATAGAAAAGAAAGTAAGAAATTTAAAAGAAGGGGGTGTACTTTGAAAAATAAATTTATCGGATAGATTAGATAGAAATAAAAAGAATAGAAGGAGGTGATTGATGACTGCAGTCTGGATAATTTTGTTGATATTAGGTTTAGTTGGCATAGGAATAACTATTCACTATGGAAAGAAATTTCGCGATGAAAGGAAAAAGGGTGTAGCATTAGCATTTCTACTCTCTCTTATAATCACTATCGGAGTCTGGGCAGGATTTCTCTGGATTTTCAGGCCGGCTTTTCACTGGCTGTGGTTCAATGTCTTTTATATGAATCCAACATTCTGGATTTTTACCGGTGTGATAGCTGGAGTTACAGCATTAATTTACTGGCTGAGGAGAAATATCCGCAAACCAAGAAGAGTAAAAACTTACTGGAAAGAATACACCACTACCGAGAGAATGACCGGTAGATACCTAAAAGTCGGTATTGGAACATGGGTTGGTTGGATAATAGCATTTTCGGTTCTGATGGGACCATTTACTGCCACTGGACCAATTAACCTGGTTAAAATTTATAATGAGATAAAACCAGCAACAACTATTATCGAAACTCTTCCCGAAACAAGCGAGATTAGATATTTACCCATGGAAGTAGCCGAGGCTATAAGCAGGATGCAAATTGGCACATCTACTCGAACCGTTGGTGATTTTGATCCGGTCCTGGATAAAGAAGGAAGGATGGTTTGGAGTACGCCATTAGTTCCTTCGGGAGGAATAAGAAAGCTTACCAGACAAATGGAAGGAATGGCTCTGCTGAAAAGTGATGGAACAATTGAGTCTTCCGATGCGTTTTTCAAATATGGCGAGGGAATGGCCATTTTGGATAACGTAATTTGGAAACTAAGAGAACACAAATATTTTGTAGATTACTGCGAGACCTTTTGTTGGTTTGATGGGAATACTCCAATCATTGTGGCTCCTTATCTGGAATACGAATATAAGTTTCCCGTAAGAGTTCCTCGTTGGGGTGGTGTGTGCATAGTCTACCCAAATGGAACTATCAAGGATTTTACTCCCAAAGAAGCTAGGGATTTACCTTTTCTTCAGGGGCAAAGACTTTTACCAGAGAAGTTAGCTAAATTATTTGTAGAGTCCTGGGCTTATCAATATGGCATTGTGAATAAGTGGTGGCTTCATGAGGACCAAATCATGATTCCAAAAGTTGCCGATTCAAAAAACCAAATGCCTTATCTTATGCCAATTGGTAGGGAAAATGAACCTAAGTGGGTAACCACCACTGAGCCTTTTGGCGAGGCATTTGGACTATCAAAGATATTCTTTGTTGACGCCCGAGAAGAAAAAATGGAAATCTACGAACCAGTAAAATATGATAGAGAAAAACAAAAATATGAAATCAGGCAAACTTTAATTGGGCCTAATAAAGCTTGGGAGTATGGAAAAGGAGCTCCAGGGATTGCCGAGTATAAATGGATTGAGACAGTGACTGAAAAAGAGGGGGTAAAGGAGAGCGCCGGCACTTGGAGATTATTAGAGCCACGTCCTACTTTTTTAGAAGGAAGGATGAATTGGATGTTAACGGTGGCTTCTTCCGAATGTACTGTTATTCAGCATACTGTATTAGTTGATGCCGAGGCAGCCAGAGCCAAAGAGAACAGGTTTGTTTTTAATACCGAAGCGGAGTTAAGAAAATATCTAAAAACAGGAATATTAGAGACTGCTCCAAAAGAAATCACTCCGCTAAAAGGAATTTCCCCGGAGGCAATTTCCCAGTTAGAAAAGCTAAATCAGATGTATCAAGAGTTCCAGCAAAAATGGCAGGGAGAGTGGCAAAAATTAATTAAGTTGCTTGAAGAAGAGAAATAAAAATTTTAGCTCTTAATTAGACAAATTAAGAGGCTGCTTATCCGCGGCCTCTTTTTATTTTTTTTAATTTAAAAGTATTTCAGCCTGCCCTCCGTACATATTCACCGGTTTCGGTGTTTACTTCGATTATATCTCCCTCTTTAACAAACAGGGGAACATTTATTTTAGCTCCGGTTTCTAAGATTACAGTTTTTGTTCCTCCCTGGGCTCGATCTCCCTTAACTCCGGGTGGAGAGTCTTGAACTTTTAACTGAACCTTAATGGGAAAAGAAACATTAATGGTTTTGCCTTTAAAAACTATTCTTTCTACTTCTTGATTTGGTTTGAGGAATTTTGAACTTTCGCCAATTTGAGTTTCTGGTAGCTCAAAACGTCTTGCTGGGTTTTCCAGTTCGCAGAAAATAAACCTGTCGCGGTGGTTATAAAGAAATTTTATTTTTTTCTTTTCAATTTCCGCTTCTTCGAAAATGTCTCCCTGGTGAAAATTTTTCTCCAAAACTTTTCCGGTAATCAAGTTTTTAATTTTAGTTTGGGCAACAACAACATCCTGGGCCTTGCCCATTTGCTTGAATTCAAGGACTTCGTAAGGTTGTCCTTCCAAGATAAATTTTGTTCCCTTGCGAAGATCAAAATAAGAAAGCATAAACTTAGAAAATAAAAAATTGATGTTATTTTAGTATTGTTCCGATAAAGTCCGGATGACCCCTTAGAAATTCTTCCGAATTCATTGGTTTTTTTCCATCCAGCTGTAATTTCTTAATGACTAAAAAATCTTTTCCGCATTGAATTCCCGGCTCATTTTGAGGGACAACTAAAACTTTTCCGATTGGATAAACTTTTTCATCGTGCGACTTAAAAACATCTGCCTTTAAAATTTTAACTCTTAATAAATTCTCCCTGATTATTTGCCAAAAAGTCCAGCTTCCCGGCCATGGGGAATAAGCCCTTATCTGTTTTTCGATTTCATCTGCCGATTTTCTCCAATCTACTTTTCCATCTTTTTTGGTTAAAATTTTGGTATAACTTGCCGCTGATTCATCCTGCGCCTTTGGCTTAATTGCTCCTTTAATCCATTTCGGAATCGTCTCCAAAAGGAGATTAGCTCCTATTTTGGCCAATTCTTTTTGAAGTTCGGGATAGGTTATTTCTTTATTAGAAATTAGAAATTTGGAATTAGAAATTATTTTACCGTGGTCCATCTTCTTATCCATTAAAATTATGGTCACCCCAGTTTCTTTATCTTTATTTAAGATGGCATATTGAATAGGCGAAGCCCCACGGTACTTGGGAAGCAGGGAAGGATGGACATTTAAACAGCCGTATTTGGGGATTTCCAAAATCTCTTTTGGCAAAATCTGACCATACGCTGCTACTATGATTAAATCAGGTTTGGAATTTGTAATTTGGGATTTGGAATTTACCAAAATTTCAGGTTGCGAAACAGGAATGTTGTATTTTTGGGCCACAATTTTTACCGGCGGGGGAGTAATGATTTTTTTTCTCCCAACCGGTTTATCGGGAGCCGTTACTACCAAAACCGGCCTAAACGGCTCGTTGGGCCATCGGCCCGAATAGGGCTTAAAATTCGCTTCGCAAAGTTTCTCCAAAATAATTGCTCCGAATTCCGGAGTTCCTATAAAGACTATTTTAGGAGATGAAGGATGGAGGTTGGGGCTTGTTTTTTTCATAATTATTTTACAATTCTCCATTCAATTTCTTCTTTTTTTCCGGCAAATTCCAGCCATCTTCCCTCGGGGTCAATTACATACCATTTTCTTTTGGTTCGAGACCAAACCATTGGATTCCCCTGAAAATAGGGTTTTTTAACGATTTCTTTAGGTTTTAATCTATCTAATTCCAGCCATTTTTTAAATACAGTCTCTATTGCATAATCTAAATTTCTGGAGTTTGCCCATTCAGCCACCCGACCAATGGCTTCCTTGGCTTTCTCAACCGGACCGGCTAGTTCTAAAAGTTGCTTTGCCGGTTTTGTAAATCTTGAGTAAATTATTTTTCTTTTTTTTGCGCTTTTTTTTAGCTCCTGTAGGTTTAACCCTTTGGTTTTAAAATAATGGGTAATAATTTGGCGAATAGCTGTTTCCTCTTTTAATTTTTGGTGATATTCAATCTTCCCCCTCTTTAAATATTCTTCAATTTTTTTAGCAATGCTTTCTCCTACACTTGGAATTTCTTTGAGCCCCAAAAGCCCCGCTTTTTTATAAATAGAAGAAACATCTATTTCAAGACCTTCCAAGGCTTTGGCTGCTTTGCGATAAGCCGCGGGCTTGAAAGCCACCCCTTTTATCTCTAAAAGTTCTGCTATTTCATAAAATATTTTAGCAATCTTTTGGTTGTTCTTTTGGTTGTTCTTTTGGTTGTTCATTTTTTTATCAATTGATAATAAAACGAGAACGGCTCTCTTTCTATCAGTTCAAGAACATTTCTCGAACTATTCATATTTCTCTACTGTAAATTTGTAAATAACAATCTTCTCAGCGATTGGATTAATTCCTCCCTTCTGGCAGGCAATTGAAATTTGTTGTTCAACAGTATCAACGCCTTCTAAATCCGGCAGCAAAAGCCCAGATTTGTGGGGCATATGACCATTAAAAACAACATCGGTGCCACGGGGAGAGACAATTGGTATCGTTTTTACAATTATACCATATTTTTTTGGATCTAACTCTTTGATGCTTTTAATTAATTCGGGTTCATTTAAAATATAAACGGTGTAAGAAAGTTGAGGAAGCTCTTCTTTCCGGATCGGTCCAAATCTATAATCTTCAGTAGCAGCGGCAATGGCATTATGGATAACCTCTTTGGCAATATTTTCTTTTGTCGGTAAATAAGTACCAATACAACCCCGAAGTTGGCCATTCTTTTCAATAGTAACAAAAGTTCCGGATTTCCTATCTAAAAATTCTCCCCTTAATTCCGAGAGGAGAGGAATAATTTTTTCCTCAACTACATAGGTTTCTACCGCTTTTTTAGCTAAATTTACTAAATTCATAATTCAAGATTATATGTTTATACATTAAGCGAATCAAGGTTCTGCCGAGCGAAGCGAGGCAGGTTCTTAATTCAAGATTATATGTCTATACCTTAGCGAATCAAGAATCTGCGAGCGAAGCGAGCAGATTCTTAAATGCGGAGCATTCAAGGTTCTGCCGAGCGTTAGCGAGGCAGGTTCTTATATAAAAACGGTTGAAATTATAATTTAAAATTTGCGACTAAATAGCCAACGCCAAATGGGCCCTCGTAAGATAAAATTTCTGGTTGCCAGTCGATTCCCGAGGCTTCTAATATCCCTAAAAGGAAACAAAAAGAGCGCAGGCCGCACTCGCCAGCCTCGGGAAACATTTCATCTAACTTCAAAATATTTTCAACATCTTTTTTCTTTAAGAGTTTTATCAACTCTTTATCAAATTTTGGACCATCGGGATGAAAACCGTAGGGTCCTTCTTCTTTTAAACAATGAGATAGGTCGCCAGAGGCAATTAAAGCATATTTCTTATCTTTATCCAACTTTTGGTAAATCTTTTTTCCTTCTTCAAAATAAAATTTAGGTGTTTCCAATTCCATTAAATACGTCTTAATCTCTTTCTTGAAATCTTTAGCCAAAAAAAATAAAGGAACATTAAAACCCCAATCAGGATGAGGCGAGGAAATTATTATTGAATCCGGATTGGCTTCTTTTAAAATCTTGCCTAAATTTTCTAGAGCTTCGATAGTATTTTTAACCCGAGTTCTATCCTCTTTAGAACCCACCGAGGGTAAAATTATAGGTGGGTGAGGAGAGATTGAGGCAAAAATTAAGCTTGGGCATGTTGACATATTAATGGTTAATTCTATAATTAATAAAGATAAATAGCAACTTAAAAATTGGTTTTGGAGGAAGAAATGATTCGCTTAACTAATAAAAATATTATTGATGGGCTAAAGATGACTTTGATTCTTAGAGAGTGTCCTCAAATTTCGGTTTGTCTTTGGGAAGAAATCGATGAAGAATTAGAAAGATTATTGGAAGAAATTAATACCGGTTGTTCAATCCAGATGGTTTTCAAAAATTTAGGAAGAAAAGAGGAGTATCGGGGAGAATGTCCTATTTTTAAATTGAGAAGAGAAATACAAGAAATTTCTCCTGCTTTTCTGAAGACCTGGCGAGATTTTACTCAACGCAGTTCAAGATTCCCGATGCAAGATAGTTTTTTGTGGCTTTCTTTGGAAGGAATAACTACCATTTATTCTGCCAATAAGAATCGGGTTCCATTCATTTCAGAGGGTTTAATTAAAGATGTAATCCGAGAGGCAAAAAGAAATCCCAAAGTTTTTTATCCTGATTTGGGAAAAGAGCTAATCGAACTTCATCCTCGTTGGTTTAAAGAATTCTCTAATAGGGCAAGAGCATATAGAATTGCCGGATACGCTTGGGGACATGTTCTTCTAATTTTAAAAATATTTTTAGAAGGGATGAAACCAGTTGAACCAGCCAATGAAGAACTTTTAAACCAAATTGATGCCTATCTTAGATCTCAAAGAAAAAAGGCGCGGTAAATCCACGTCTTTTTAATTTACCCAGTAGAGCAACTTCGACTCGCTTCGCGAATAAGATTTTCTGAAAGAAAATTCTGGCGAAGTTGTCATACTGGGTTTAAAATTAAATTCAAATCCTCTCCGCATCTTGAGCATTTGCCGGTCTTATCGTGGCGATGGATAATGTAATTTGTTCGGTCAATAGATAAAGCCCCGCATTTTGGACAGAAAGTATCCTCAGATGGTAAACCGGGGATGTTACCAGTGTAGACATATTTCAGGCCAATTTCTTTTCCAATTTTATAGCCCACCTCTAAAGTTTCCACTGGAGTATCGGGGATATGTTGCAACTTCCAAGAAATTGCACCGGAAAATTGGGAAATATGCCAAGGGGTCTCGGATCCGAGCTCTTCATAAATAAATTTGGCAATACCCCTAAACATTTTTTCTGAATCGCTTCGGCCGGGAATAGCCAAAGTTGTTATTTCAACCCAGACCCCAGATTTTTTCATTAATTTCGCAGTTTTTAAAACTGGTTGAAGTTGAGCTCCGCAATTTTCCCCATAAAATTCTTCAGTAAATCCCTTGATGTCAATGTTATTGGCGTCAAGATGGGGGATTACTAATTTCGCTGATTCCGGGCTCATAAAACCATTAGAAACAAAGTTATTTTTCAGTCCTGCTTTTTTAGCTAATTTCATAGTATCTATGGCGTATTCTAAAAAAATCGTGGGTTCCGTGTAAGTATAAGAAATACTTGGTAAATTATTTTTAATTGCTAAATCAACAATTTTTTTTGGTGGCAAATCTTCTCCTGGAATTTCCTTTGCCCATTTGAAACCTTGTGAAATATCACTATTTTGGCAATTCAAGCATCTAAAATTACAGCCAACTGTGGCAATTGACAGAGAATGGCTTCCTGGCAAAAAATGGAAAAATGGCTTTTTCTCAATCGGGTCAATATTTACAGCAACAGCCTTCCCGTAATTTAAGGCATATAATTTTCCATTAATGTTTTCCCTTACACCGCAAATTCCGCGTTTTCCCGGCGAAATAACACAATAATGGGCGCAATTTCGACACCGTACTCCCTTCCCTTTTAATTTTTTATAAAGATAAGCTTCCTTCATATTTATTTTATTTTAAGATAATTTTCTCTAAAATAAAAGGTGCTGAAATAAACCAGCACCGTTTCCTTTAAACTTTAGTAAATTATACACCCATTAGCCAATTTTCCGCACCCCTCGGAAGACCGTAATGTTTAACAGGAATGAATTTCCCGGTTTTTGGATCCGTTACTTCAATAGTCATATCTCTAAAAAATATCAAATCTTTTGGAAGTATAAAGCCTTTTTCTTTTTTCGCATCTTCTGCCAGAGCCTGCTGGAACATTTCCATACCTTTCTTTAATCGTTCTTTTTGTTCTTCATTAAGTTCTACTGGTTTCCATTCCATCTTTTCTGGTAAATCTTTCATTATTTCCATTTTTCACCTCCTTATGAAATTGTTTAATAGCTAATTTTAATTTATATTACTTTAAAATTTTTGTAAAGCCTTAAAAATTATGTTAAAATATTTTTAATGCAACACCGAATTTTCATTGCCATAAATTTGCCCGAAGATATAAAAAAGACACTCGTAGATTATCAATTGAAGTGGCCGGAGTTGCCGGTGAGGTGGACAAAAAAAGATAATCTCCACATTACTTTAGTTTTTATTGGTTATGCCTCAGATGAAGATATTGGGAGGGTTTGTAAAGCCGCAGAAGAAACCGTCTCTCGACATCAACCTTTTTTAATAAATTTGAATAGAATTTGTTACGGACCGCCAAAAAAGATACCCTATTCAGAAACGAAGTCTCTGACGGGCCGTCGTGATGAAATCGCGAATAGGCCTCCTCGAATGGTTTGGGTCAAAGGAGAAACGCCAAAGGAGCTTAGCTCCTTAAGGGAAGATTTGGAGAAATCTTTAAGTGATTCTGGAATTCGTTTTGAATCAGAAGACAGAGGCTTTACTTCTCATATTACTTTGGGCAGAGTCAGAACCTGGGAATGGAGGCAGATTGAACCCGAGGAAAGACCGGAGGTTGAAGAGGAAATTTCTTTAAGCTTTCCGGTAAACTCCATCGAAGTTATGGAGAGCCAATTAAAGAGAGGCGGAGCGGAGTACACAATACTAGAAAGCATAAAGTTAGAGAAATAATACGCTCGGCAAGCTAATTTTGGGGATACGCTCACTTTTATTCGTAATTCGTAGGGTTATGAAAGTGCATTTTATTGGTATTGGCGGTATTGGTGTTTCGGCTTTAGCTCAATATTATTTGGAAAAGGGCCATCAAGTCAGCGGCTCTGATTTAAACTCTTCAGAAATCACCGAATTTTTAAGAGTCAAGGGTGCCAGAATTTATATCGGCCCCCAATTAGCGAGAACTGTTCTCGCTAATATTGATTTGGTGATTTATAGTCCGGCAGTTCAAAAAAATAATCCGGAATTGATGGCGGCAAAGAAATTAGGGATTAAATGCCAGAGTTATCCGAAGGCTCTCGGAGAGTTAACTAAAAAATATTTTACAATTGCGGTTTCGGGCACTCACGGAAAAAGCACCACTACAGCAATGATTGCTTTGATATTAATTAGAGCCGGGCTAGACCCAACCGTAATTGTTGGCACAAAACTTAAAGAATTCAAAAACTCAAACTGTAGGGTTGGGAAAAGCAACTATCTAGTTATCGAGGCAGATGAACATTTTGCTTCTTTTTTAAATTATTGGCCAAAAATTATTGTTTTAACAAATATTGAAGCTGACCATCTTGATTATTACAAAAACTTGCAAAATCTTTTAAAAACTTTTAAAGAATACATTTCTCATTCATCCAAAGATGGGGTACTAATATTTAATAAAAATGATAAAAATATCCTAGAAATAACCAAAAATTACATAGGTGACACCTATGGATTTTCTGGAAAGCAGAACGAGGCAAAAAAAATTAAAAACATATTAAAGATTCCTGGAGAGCACAATGTTTATAATGCTTTGGCGGCTCTGACTTTAGCTCGAGTTTTGAAAATTCCGGACAAAGTTACTTATAAGACTTTGTCAGAATACAAAGGCGCCTGGCGTCGTTTCGAAATTAAAAAACTTCGTAGTATTACGGTTGTGAGTGATTACGGACATCACCCCACCCAAATTAGAGCGACATTAAAAGCGGCACGGGAGAAATGGCCGAAGAGAAAAATTTGGCTTGTTTTTCAACCCCATCAACATCAGAGGACATTTTATTTGTTTAAAGATTTTGTAATGGTTTTTAAAAAAGCTTTGTTAAAGCACTGGGTTAATAAATGTATTATTACCGATATTTATGGCGTAGCCGGGAGAGAAAAAAAGGAGATAAGAAAAAAAGTAAATTCAGAAAAATTGGTAAAGGCCATCAATAAAAAGGATGCAATTTACTTGCCAAAACAAAAAATTTTAAATTATCTAAAGAAAAACTTAGGAGGTGGGGAAGTGGTAATAATTATGGGCGCCGGCGATATTTACAAACTGACTTTATAGAAATTAAATGGCAAAATTTGAAATTTAGGCTCGCTCAAGTTTTCCACAGAGCGGGGATTGACAATAACTTGCAATGAAGAGAAAATAAAATAATAGCAGGAAAATTTTTTATTATAGGGCAAGGTCGAAAAATAATTATTTTTTTAGAATTTTAAATATGACAGCATTTTACGTAGTAGTGGGAATAATAATAGTAGGCTTGGTGGTTTATTGTTTAATAAGTCGAAAGAAAGGACCAAAAGAACCCACTGTTCCACCCGAGACCCCAACGTCACCAACTGAGTAAAATTAATTGCGAAAAACTTTTGTTTAGCCGACTAATTTCAAAATTGGTATAATATAATATTTTGTTTTTAATGTCCAAAAAAACAATAAAATAAACAATAAAAACTCGAACTTCTAATCAAGGAGGGTTTTTATTTTTTAACATATGCCACATAAAAAATCCATAAAAAACTTAGCTAAAAAAGCAACAATATATTTTGTTGCCATATCTACAATTTTATCAATGACCGGAGGTTCCGCCCTGGCTTCCATACCTCAGGTCACGTCGGTAACCGTCAGTGAAACTTCGGCAAAAATTGTTTTTGACCAAAATGTTAAAAATGCCAGCACCACCTCACCTTATAATTATGAATATCCAATGAGGTGGAACTTCGAGTTGTGGAGTCCGATTGGAACCCCTTATCCTTTAACCGGAGAGCAATGGACAGGTTATTATGTCAGTCCTCCCGTTAATGGAGTTTCGCGAATTTTTGGACTGGATTTAAATGAAGGCGATACCTGGAGAATGAGAATTAGCAGCATCCGGGCAGTCACTCCGCCTACGGACGCCTTCCAACAATTGTTCGCTACCTCTACTGCTCCTGGCTATACTAATGTTGTTGCCTCAACCGATCCTTTGATTACTAATTTAAGTATTGGGGCAGCTTTACAAACAACGACTCTAACCATTGATGGGGTAAGATTCGGCGTACTCCCGGGCGCACTCCCGGTGGTTTCTAATGCCAAAATCGATTTTGCCCCGAATGTACCCGGTGCCTGGCATCAGTTTATAACTTCAACCTCAACCGACATAATTAGTTGGAGCGATAATCAAATTAAGTTCCGCGTTCCGAGTCAAGATGCTAGCGGTACCTCAATAGCTACCGGGCGTTATAACTTTAATATCAGAGATAATGATTATGATGAAAGTCAGTATGTCTCTTTCACCATTGCTACCGATACTGCCAGTTATATTACCGGTCGAGTTACTTCTGGAAGCGGGGCTCTGAATGGCGTATCAAATGTTAATGTCTTTACTTATATTCCCGGTCAACCAACCAATATTCCCGGAACCCAATCCACGGTTAACGGTTGGTATACTTTAGGCCCAATTTCAGCTACCGGTACCTATTATGTTAGGGCCCAAGCTTCGGGATATATGAGCGATGAAGCAACTACTTCGATTGGCGCTATGGGTGAAATTGATACTGTTAATTTGACCCTCAGTTCTCTGCCAGCCAAGATAACCGGAAATATTTCCGGTCCGGGAGGAGCATTTGCCACTACCAGCGTCAACATTCAGGCTTTTGATGTCAACGCAAAGGGTCAGCCACCTTACGGTGCCCATGCCAGCTCAACCGGAGCTTATTCAATTGATATTCCCTACGGCACCTACTATGTTCAACCAATTTATGAAGGTGGCGGCTATGCCTCTGTACCAAATTCAAGAACAGCTACTGTTTCAAGCAGCGCCACTACTTCGACAGCCAACAATTTTACAATGACCCAGCTTACAAAGGCAATTAAAGGTCAGGTAACAAACCAAACCGGTCAGACTCTCGACTGGACAACTATTCGGGTTGACGCTTTCATCCCGGGGAGTCAGACACCGCCTTATTGGGCTAATCTATCTGGGAATTGTGGCTCAGCTACTACTTGTTCTTACACTCTTTATGTTCCGGCAGGTACCTACGATGTCAGTATCTGGCTTGAGACTTATGGTGTAGACCCGGCAAAGACGGCGGCAACGGTTACTTCTGAAGCCGATGCCTTGGGTGTTAATTTTGCCATCAAAAATTATACCGCCACCCTTTCTGGCAAAGTAAAAGATGTGGTGGGTCAGGGAATTGCTAATGCCGGAGTTTTTGCCCAAAAGGTTGGTGAAGAATACGGCGGAGTAGGAAGAATGACCGATTCTAGCGGAAACTACCTTTTAGGATTAACGGCTTTAGGTACCTACAATATCTTTATTGATCCACCCTTCGGTTCTTCTTATTTAAGACCGGAGCCAACCGAGATGAATATTACTCAATCAACTACCAGTGATTTCGTTTTAAACCAGGCAGTAAAGCAGATTCGGGTCACAGTAAAGCTTGGTGACGCTACTCAAACCGATGCCGTTGTTATGGCATTTAAAGAAGGAGCTCCGGGTTGGGCAGAAACCTGGCAGCAGACAGGCGGCATTTATACCTTAAATGTCGGCAGCGGAAGCTGGAAAGTAATGACCAGACCTCAAAATCCTGATGCCGATTGGGCTTATCTTGCTGAACCCTATCCGGTAACCTTTACGCTTTCCGACAGTGCTGCCGAAACCCAATCTATTACTCTAACCGTTAGTACTGCCGATGCTACAGTCCAGGGTAAAATTTTGAAACCCGATAGCAGTCCGGTAACACGGGGCGGCGTAGATATTAGACAACCCGGAGGTCCCGGTACTCATTCACCCTTGGGAAATGATGGAGGTTTCCTGGTTAAGGTTCCAGCCGGCACCTACCAGCTTAATGTCTTTGCCGAAGACCAGCGATTGACCCTGCCAGCTACTGCTACCGCACCCTTTACCGTGGCTTCTAATGCAACAAAGAACTTTGGCAATATTGTGATGCAAACCAAAACTGCAACTATTTCAGGTACTGTCAGTGACAGTGAAGAATCACCATTATCAGGAATAAGAATTCATACCCATAAAATGGAAGGGATGGGCTGGGCAGATACGGTTAGCGATGCCTCAGGTTCCTATACTTTATATGTTACCTCTGGTTTCTGGGAAGTAATGCCTGACCCCATGGGTTCTGAAGATTATGTTTCTACCCAGCCTCCCCAGAGGGTTTCAGTGGGAACTAATACCAGCAATGTTACCGGTGTTGACTTCACTCTGGTTTCAGCAACTTCCAAAATTAATGGAAGAGTTGTCTCTGGAGGGAACGTTGTTAATTCACTCTCTGGTTTTGCTTTTGCTTATAGCTCAACAGTCTTTACCGGTGCCCCAATTAATAATGGAACATTCGGTATTAAGGTTCCGGCAGGAACCTATACGGTTGGCGTAGGCCTTCCGCCAAACAGCGATTATGTCTTGGACGAAGAACAATCGGTTACAGTTGCATCCGGAGAGACAGAGAATGTTGATATTTCGGTAACTCAGGCCGCGGCTACTTTATCGGGTTGGGTAAAGGATGAAGCTGGTCAAAATCTTCCATCTGATACTGCCGTCTGGATTTTTGCTGTCAAGAATATCGGAGCTAAGGGTGCCTGGAGAGAGACTAAGACCACTGTTTCTGGCGGTGCCCATACTTATTCTTTGAATTTAACTACTGGCGAATGGAGTATTGGTTATTGGATAGACAGCTTAGATTACATTAACAAACCCCCGGCAGATGCTGCTATTACTATCTCTGAAGGAGCTAACACTAAGAATATCGCTGTTTCTAAAGCCGATGCCACAATTCAAGGGACAGTCTATGCTCCAGATGGCACTACCACCTTGCCTTATGCCTTTGTCTTTGCTGATTCCGGTATGGCCGGAGCTACTGAAAAAATCCATACCGGTACTGAAACCGGCGCTAATGGAGCATATAGTCTTAAAGTGAAATCCGGGAAATACAAAGTCGGAGCCGGTTTGCCACCTGAATTCTCAACTTACATTAATCCGGATTTAGTAGAAGTTGAAGCCACTTCCACGGCACCATCAACCGTTGACCTTACATTTAAGACCGCCAATTCCCAGATTACCGGTACGGTTTATGACATCGATGGCGTTACTGCCCACAAGGCCTTTGTTTGGGCCTGGTCTGATAAAGGCGGATATTCAGAGACATTTACGATGAGTGGTGTTTATACTTTAAATGTTAATGATAATGATATCTGGCATACCGGTGCAGCTTATGACGCTGAAGAGAATTATTACGAGGCAACCGAAGTTGCAGTAAATATTCCCAGCGGAACAACATCCACCGAACAAAATTTGACTCTGGTTTTAAAGGGAACAAAGGCAAAGAGCTATACCATTACCTTTGATGCTACCGAAAATCAGGTAATCAATTTTTCCGACGGAACAAAGATTCAAATTCCGGCTGGTTCTCTGGCGTCTTCTGGAAATGTTACGGTCGCCATTACTCCCACATCTCAAATTGCTCGTCAGAGCGGGGCTAGACCTTTAGGTTTGGCTTATGACATTACGGCTACTCCGGCCTCCGGACAATCCCTGAACACAACCTTCAATCCAAAAGTTATTATCACCATTCCTTACACTCAGGCTCAGTTGGATGCTCTTGGAATTACAATCAATGATGTAAAAGTTGGTTATTGGTCAGAGGCAAGCCAGATGTGGGTAAGCGTTGACTCAATAACCATTGATACAACCAATAAACTCATTAGTTTCTCGATTGACCACTTCACTCCTATTGGGGGATATGGCGAAGGCGATACCACTCCACCGACGTTTGCCGGTGCTTCCTCAGCTACGGCAGTTAGCACTTCGGCAATTAATCTTTCCTGGACGGCGGCAACCGATAATGTTGATGCTGCCTCTGCTATTGTTTACCGGATTTACCGTTCAACTACTTCTGGCGGACAGAACTTCAGCAGTCCGCTAGCCACCACTTCGGCCGGCGCTACCTCTTACCAGGCAACCGAACTTTCAGCCAGCACTAAATATTATTTTGTAGTCAGAGCCAAAGATACTTCCGGCAATGAAGATACCAATACTATTGAAGTTTCAGCCACAACTCAAAGCGCTGCTGTTACCGGTGGCGGCGGAGGTCTTCCTCAGGGGGCTTATTTGGCACCTGCCGAACCTGCCGGAGGATTTGTTATCTTGATTAATAGCGGAGCTGAGATTACTACTTTAAGGGAAGTTACTCTGACCTTAAATGGCGGTTCCGATGCTGTTAAAATGGCAATTTCCGAAAATGCCAATTTTGCCGGAGCTGTTCAAGAGACTTACGCAACGACCAAAACCTGGACTTTAAGCTCGGGCGATGGTGCAAAAACAGTTTATGCTAAGTTTTATACCCAGTACGGTGTTGCCTCAGCCGCAGTTTCTGACTCGATTACTTTACAAACAGCAGTTGAAGAAGTTGTTGAAGTGCCGGTTGTTGAAGAAGAAATTGAGGTTCCGGTTGTTGAAAAACCAATTACCAAGATGACCGTTGCTGAACTGAAAGCTAAGGTTGTCGAATTATTGGCTAAAGTTCTTCAATTAAAGAATATGTTAGCAGCTTTAGTGGCACCGGAAATCGAAGGAATTCCTGGCGGATTTAAGTTCGAAACAACCCTTAAATACGGTCAAACTTCTGAAGATGTCAGATATTTACAGATTTTCTTAAAGTCTCAGGGAAAAGAAATTTATCCCGAAGGAATAGTTTCCGGCTGGTTCGGTCCTCTAACCAAGGCAGCTGTAATCAGATTCCAGGAAAAGTATGCCGAAGACGTTTTAGCTTCCTGGGGTTTGACCGAAGGTACCGGTATTGTCGGCAAGACCACCAGAGCTAAGATTAATGAATTGTTGGGAAGATAAATTCTGAAAGATTATAAAACCCCGCCAAAATGGCGGGGTTTTGGGTTATAGATTATAAAGCCAGGTTTGTTATACTTTACCTTTTTTAAAAATTTGCTAAAATAAAAGTATGAAAATTTTAACTAAAACTTTAGAATTTCAAACCAGAGGTGAATTTGATTTTGTTGATTTTACGGAACAGGTCAAATCTTTCGTTAAAGAAAGCCAGATTAAAAATGGCTTGGTTAATATTCAAACCCTACACACTACAGCCGCCTTGGTTTTGAACGAAAATGAACCCTTGCTTTTGGAGGATTTTAAAAACCATTTAGAAAAAATTTCTCCCAAAAACCTAAAATACAACCATAATGATTTTAGCAAGAGGACGGTTAATCTTTATGAAGAGGAATGCAAAAACGGCCATTCTCACTGTCGGGCCATTCATTTACCATCAAGTCTTACCTTAAACATCGCAGATTCCAAGTTGCAGTTGGGCCAGTGGCAAAGAATATTCTTGGTAGAATTAGATAAACCAAAACCAAGAAAGGTTCATGTGCTATTAATGGGAGAATAATGATATTTGTGGGAGCCAAAGCATAAAAGACAAAATAAATAATAAAAAAAGAGCAGGATGACATATCCGCCCTTTTTTATTGGCACTTTCTACCGGGATGGAAAATAAGCTTATCTTTTAGGCCCAGGAGCCTGCTTAAGGATTTAGTTCCCCCTCTCAAAAATTTGCTTTCCTTTAAAATTTTATAAGCTCCCCCCGAAAGAATCCAGCCAAAATAGGGATATCTTTTTATTACTACCCCGATTTTTTTTTCAACCCATTCTTTCGGAGTGTAATTGCGAGCAATTGAGATTTCTGTCTCGGTAGCAAAAAGGGGAGAAAGCCACCAACTAATTAAATTTCCCCAAAGAATAACTCCCCAGCTTCTAAAGGTTTCTAAAATAGCCCATTCTTTAGTAAATTTCTTAATTTTATCAAATGTTTCGGGCCGCCCTTCAATAGTATGTTCTCTGGATTGAAGAAACCAAACTAAATCAAGTTTTGAATCGGTCCCAAAAAGACCGGGGAAATCTTCTACGTTTATTGGAACAAGATAAACCAGAGATTGCTGTTTATTTCGGGCATAAGAGACAAGTTTTTTGATGTCGATTTTATGGTTAACGTTTTGAAATCCGGCCATTATTCCATTTTTTCCCATTCTTTCTTTTGCTTTCAAAATTAAGTCTTTGTTTATATCCGTAGCGAAAATAACCGCAGGTAATTTCTTTTTGTTGCAATACTTAGCAATTTTTTCTTCAAATCGAGCCAAGCCGCATCCAATACTTGCTCCTAAAAAAACTTTTTTATTTAGAATATTATGACAAAGCACCGCCTTTATTGGGGGAAGAAAAGAATTCAGAAGAAACGGGTTTAAAATTTCATATAAGCTCATCATTTTAGCCAAATGTTCTTTTATCCAATTTGTTCCCAAATCGGCTAATTCGTGAGAGTTAACAAATTTCAATCCCGACTTTTTCCCCAGCCCCATTTTTTTTATTAAATAAAAAAATGTCGTAATTAAACTTCTTTTGGCTTCCAATTGCAGGATTTTTTCTTTTAATTCTTGGTTATCTTTTAGAGAGATTTCTTTAATTGCTCTATCAATCAATCTTTGCCTTCGAATTTCCAAAAACAGGAATCCGATGCCAATTATTAAAAAGGGGATTAGTTTGGACGTTCCGAACATAGACCAAAGTAACCTGCCAATTAAAATTACGGCACCGGCAAAAAACACTCTTCCCCAAAAGCCAATTGATTTAAAAGAGTAAACAGACATAGTTTGTTTTATCTTCTGTATTGTTAATATGTATTATACTACAGAAATCAAATCATATGAACCAGTACAGGTTATTGACACTTTTTATCAAAATTCCTAAAATGACAATAATGAAGAAAATAACTAAAAAATCAAAATCGTCTCTTGATAAAATTATCTCTTCTGGTGTAAAACATAACATTAAGCAAGATGCTGAAAAACTTGTTAGAACCTTTACAAATCGAAGTTTAAAAAGGATGGATAAGGATATGAAAAAGGTTGTAACAGACTCGAAAACCATTAGCGAAGTTATTGATTCTTTTAGTAGGACAACCGATGAAGTTTTTTCTTTAGCAGAGTTGAAGAAATTACTCACCTCCGGCCGTCAATTAAGAATGAAGTTTGGCGTTGATGTCACCGCTCCCGATCTTCATATAGGTCATGCAGTCAATCTCTGGATGTACCGAAAGCTTCAAGAGTTGGGCCATAAAATGGTTTTTCTGATTGGTGATTTTACTACTCAGATTGGTGATCCATCAGGAAAAAGCAAGACGAGGCCAATTATTCCACTTAAAGAAATTCAGAAAAATGCTGAGATCTTTATCAAGCAAACAATGATGGTCTTACACAACGATCCTGATCTTATTGAGGTTAGAAGAAATTCCAAGTGGTATGACAAGATGTCAATGAAAGAATTACTTTCTTTGATGTCAACGGTGACCCACGATCGTTTAATCGCTCGTGATATGTTTCGCAAAAGAATCAAAGAAGGTAAGGAAATTTATGAAAATGAAATGGTCTATCCTATTCTGCAAGGCTACGATTCTGTAATGCTTAAAGCTGATCTAACCATTATTGGCTCTGACCAGCTTTTCAATGAAATGATGGGACGGTTCTTTCAGGAAAAATTTGGGCAAACACCGCAAGTAATTATTACCACCAAAATTACACCCGGCATAGATGGAAAAGAGAAACAAAGTAAAAGTCTAGGTAATTACATTGGACTTCTTCATTCTCCTCGGGAAAAGTTCGGACGGATAATGAGTATGCCAGATAATCTTATTGTTGATTATCTTAAAGTTTACACCGAACTTCCCCTTAAAGAGATTGAAGAAATTGAGAAAGATTTGCCCAATAACCCAATGAAGTGGAAGCTTTTCCTCGCAAAACAGATTGTTAAGCGTTACCACGGGGAAGCGACTGCAAAAGAGGAGCTTCAATGGTTCAAAAAGACTTTTAGTGAACGAGGAATTCCCGAAGATGCTCCGGAAATTGCTATGGGAATTAACTCAGCAACCGTGTTTCAGATTCTCAGAAAATGCTTTTCTGTTCAAGAGAAAAGCAACAACGAAATCCGGCAACAACAGGCAGTTGAGGTTGACGGTAGAACCATTGAGAATCTTGAAGAAAGAATTCTTTTACCCCCCGAAGGTATCAAGCTTAAGATCGGCAAGAGAAGGTGGTTTAGGATAATTCCTTAAAAACCTTAAAAAATGGCACGCTTATTAGACGTGTCCTTTTTAAATTACGAAAAAATTACAAAATTTAATTTTTAAAAAAGATAAAAAAGGGGGCGTTTTTTGACCCCTATTTTATTTTGTCAGAAATTATTTTACAAATAGAAATTGAGATTTTAGCTTAAAAAGTGAAAAAAAATGGGCTTGTGGATAAATTTTGTCAACAATTCTTTAGAGAATTTGACATTTTAGAAAAAATCGTAAAAAGAAGGAAAAATAGAGTTGACCCCATTTTCCCCGACTACGATGCGTCGTTGTCGTTTGACTTTTTAAATAAAATCTGGCAAAATAATTTTAGATCCTTCTCAACAGCAAGGAATATCTACAATAAAGTTAATAATAACAATGGACCGCTATGATAATTATTAAATCTATAAAAGGAATAAGAAAGTTTGTTAAAAAAATAAAAAAAGAGAATAGGACAATTGGATTTGTTCCAACTATGGGGTCTTTGCACGAAGGGCATCTTAGTTTGATAAGGAAAGCAAAAAAATTAACTGATATAGTCATAGTGAGTATTTTTGTTAATCCTACTCAATTCGGCACAGGGGAAGATTATGGAAAATATCCCCGGGATTTAAAGGGAGATAAAATTAAAGCCAAAAAAGCAGGTGCCGATGTCATATTTAATCCTACTATTTCGGCAATGTATCCGTCGAATTATTGTACATATGTAGAAGTTGAGAGGCTGACTCTTCCTCTTTGTGGAGCTCATAGGCCAGGACACTTTAAAGGTGTAACTACCGTTGTGAGTAAACTTTTTAATATTATCCAACCAGATATAGCTTTTTTTGGGCAAAAAGATGCTCAACAAGCAATAATTATTAAAAGGATGACTAAAGACCTGAATTGGGATATTAAAATTAAAATATTACCTACTATCAGAGAAAAAAATGGTTTGGCAATGAGCTCTAGAAATAAATATTTAAGTAAGAAAGAAAGAGAGAAAGCATCTATAATTTATAAATCTTTGAAAAAGGCAAAGAAATGATAAACTCTGGAGAAAAAAATCCTAAAAAAATTATCCAAGCCATGAAGGAAATGATTACGCCCCTTAGTTCGAGGATAGATTATATTTCCATAGTTGATTCTGAAAGTTTAAGGGAAGTAAAAAATATTTCTGGTAAGGTGTTGATTGCATTAGCAGTATGGTTTGGTAAAACGAGATTGATTGATAATATTGTAGTAAATGCAGACACCCTTACTAAAAGATAAAAAGAAAAAGTATTTTTATTATTTTAAATTTATCTCAAAAATAATTTCCCCTCCATTTTTAATATGGAAAGAATTCCTTTTTGCTTATTTACTCCTCCTCAAAAGGGGAAAAAAATAGTTTGGGAAATAACCTCACAGTGTAACATGCAATGCAAACACTGTTGCTCTAATGCTTTCAATTCTCAAATTGTCTCTTTGAATGAGTTTATCTTTTTAAATCAGAAATTACTTGAAAGAAGAATAAATGAAATGGTTTCTTTTGGGATTAAAGAATTTTATATTAGTGGGGGCGAGCCTTTTTTAGTTAAAAATATTTTTGAGTTCTTAAAATCTTTGAAAAGAAAAAATACAAAAGTCAGCATTGCTTCAAGTGGATATTTTCTTAAGGAAAATGTAATTAAAAAACTATCTAATCTTAAAATTAATCTTTTACATATAAGCGTAGATGGACATCTCGCCAGAATTCATAATTCTCTTCGTGGTGGGAATTTTTTTAATAGGATTATAAAAAATATAAACTTGATGAAAAAATATAAAATCCCTCTAAGGATTGGCTGTATTATTTGGCGAGAAAATGAAAATCATTTAGAGGAAATGGTAAAACTATGCACAAAACTGGAGATAGAGGAGTTAAGATTTAGCTGGTTAGTGAGGGTAGGAAGATTTAAAAAACATCCTGAACTTTATCCAAAAAGAAAACGATTAGCGATTTTTAAAGAGATAAAAAATTTACAAGAAAAATATAGAAATAATATTAAAATAACCGCTCATAGAATGGCAGGGGCAGAATACAATAATATTTCTCAATTATGTCCAGCTGGGGATAAACTATTTTTTTTAAATCCTTCTGGAAAACTTTCGCCTTGTTCTTGGATTGCTAAAATTGACAGCAAACTTTTAACAAAAAAATCTTTAAAAGAAACGGATATTGCAACTTTAACTAACTCAAAAGAATTTTTAAAATTCAAAAAGATAATTAAAGAAAGACGGAATAAAGATTTTAAAGGCTGTCCATTTATAGCAAAATACCAAAACGGATCTTATTATTCAAATGATAATTTATTGAACTAAAAAATATGAAAATCTATTTAATAAGACATGCGCAAACCACAACAAACCTAAAAGGAATAAATTTTGACGATAAGAAAAATGTTCTTTTAACTAAAAGAGGGCAAAAGCAAGCAAGAGAACTAGCTCAAAAACTTATTAAAATTAAAATCGATAAAATCTTTATTAGCGAAGCTAAAAGATCATATCAAACAATTCTCCCTTTAATAAAATTAAAATCTATCCCTTTTAAAATAGATACTCGGTTAAACGAAGCTAACTTCGGAATTTTTAGTGGTTTAACTTTTAAAGCAGCTGAAAAAAAATATCCTGAAATTTATAATGCCAGATTGAAAGATAAATGGAATTATCGGATTCCGAAAGGAGAAAGTTTTAAAGATGTATCTGAGAGATTGGAGTCTTTTTTAAAGAATTTAAAAAAAGAATCTAATAAGGTTGGGAGTGTATTAACAATAACTCACGCCACTGTCTTGAAAGTTTTTCTGGTTAAATTTTTGAAATTTCCCCTTAAAAAAGCAGACTCAACCTATTTTAAAAATACATCAATTTCTTTTTTTGAAATTAAGAACAAAAATATAAAAGCTAAAACAATTAACGACTCTACTCATTTAGACAATGATACCCTTAAAAGTAAAAGAATATATCGAAGGTAAAACAGTTCTTTCTTCTATTCCAAAAATTCTGAATTTGGAGGTAACGAATTTTTGTAATTTGGACTGCCCGATGTGTGTTGCTAAAGACACAAGAGAACAGGGTTTTTTAGATATTAATTTTCTAAAGAAGATTCTTGAAGAAAATGGGGCGGTTTTTAAGAATCAATTTATATGGCTACATTTTAACGGCGAATCTCTTCTTCATCCTCAGCTTTCAAAAATAATTAAGATACTGAAGGAAGCTGGCGTAAAAACTAGGTTTTCTACTAATGCCACTCTTCTCACCGAAGAAAAATCTTTTGAACTTATGAAAACTGGCTTAGATTACATTGTTTTTTCCGTAGATGGAAATACCAAGAGAACCTACGAAAAAATTAGAAGAGGCGCAAAATTTGAAGAAGTGAAAAATAATATATTAAATTTCCTTAGAATTAAAAAAGAAAATCAGTTTAAAACAGATACCCAAATTCAAATTATTAGAATGAAAGAAAATGAAGATGAGATAGAACCCTTCATTAAAAAATGGAAGAAAACAGACGTCAACTATATAAATGTGAAATCATTTTGTACAAGGGCCTGGCAAACTAAGAGAATAAGTAAATTTGTAGATATCCCCAAACTTAAAAAGAAAATTACTAATCGACCTCCTTGTTTTTATCATTGGGAAACTCTAATAATCCTTTGGAATGGGGAAGTTATAGCTTGCTGTCAAGATCTCAAAGGAGAGTTAAAAGTGGGCGATTTAAGAAAAAATAATTTAATGCAAATCTGGAATAGTCCTAAATTAATAGAAATAAGAAAACGTCAAATTAATGGAGATTTTTCGATGATTCCTTGTAATCGATGTCCTGACTGGAAAGGATTTCCAAGAAATTACCCTGCTTATTTTGCTCAATCTTTTATTAAATTATTTTTTAAAAAAATGCTTAATCGTGAGCTAAAAGATGAAGGAATTAAGATTATTTCTAATCGAAAATGAAAAAATTTCAATCTGATAGTAAAAAGCAATTGTCAAAAAATGTGTTTACCTTCAAGAAAGAAAAGAAAGTAATTTTATTTAATAGAATGAATTTTCAACGGGTATATCTAGAGGATAATCCTTCGCCGGTTTTATTAAATAAAACTACCAAGCTAATGGAAGAAAAAACTCCTTTGATAAAATTTCAACTTCCACCTTTAAAAAAAATCCGAGTAGAAGCAACCCTTAAATGTAACTGTCGCTGTGATTATTGTCTGATATATAAAAATACACTCAAGCAAATAAATTCCTCAATGGATGAAGTTACTGCTAAAAAAATCATTTCTTTTTATCAAAAGAATATTAAAAACGGCTCTTTAATGATAATTGGAGCAGAGCCCTTACTTAACTGGCCCGTAGTAAAACTATTCATTAAAAATATTAAAGACCCGATCAAGATATTTACTAATGGAACCATTATTAATCAGGACATAATAAATACTTTAAAGAAAAATCGAAATGTTAGATTGGTGATTTCCTTAGATGGTAGAAAAAATGATAATAAAGGGAGAAAATTTAGCGATGGGAAAGAGATTTATCCTGTTGTTATAAAAAATATAAAAATTTTTCAAAAAAACAATTGCAATTTAGGTATTGCTTGTCTTTGTACTAATAAAAATGTTGGTCGGTTATTTAAAATTACTAAATTCTTTGTTGAAGACCTTAAGATTAAAAATTTAGGAATAAGTTTCCCTCATTATATCTCACAGAACCTTGAAAAAATTGATGTAGATATAGAAAAATATACCAATGAAATGATAAAAATTTTTGATTTTACACAAAAAAAGAAAGTTTATGTTAATCAATTAGCCAAACGTTTCTCCCCTTTAATAAACAGAAAATTTCGTTTCTATGCTTGTAAGTTAGTCGGAGAAGAAAAAACCTTTTATCCCGATGGAACTGAAACCTTTTGTACTAAAATCGATTCTTTAGATAAACCCCAAAAATATAATTTAGAATATTTTAGAAATGTCATTCCGATTAATAATAAATTCTGCCAAAATTGTCCAGCCATAGGAATCTGTGGTGGTGGTTGTTTCTGGGATGGAATAATGCGATTTAAGAACGGAGCAGATGAGAGGGAATGTATTTTAAACAACAAATTACTTGATTTTTTCTTGTGGCGCATTTATTCTGCAGATAAAGGGGGGTCTTTAAATAAAGAGTTTGAACTTCTAATTTTTAAATAAGATTATTTATCAATTTTATGAAAATCAATAAAAAGAGAGTTTTTGCAACTTTTTTTGGCAAATCAGAGATACCCAAGGGTTTTGTTGTTATAACTCCTATTAGTAAGGTATATAAAAGAATTAAATTTAAATACCCCCCAATCGAGGAAACAAATGGTTGGTGGCGACGAATGAAAATAAAAATTAACTCAAAAAGCGTAATAATTCTCAAAGTTCCCCTTGGTGCTCAAATAAAAGACTGTTTTAAGACTTTTGATTCTAAAAAAATTAAAAAAATTATCCTTTTAGGTTTCTGTGGTTCTCTAAATAACGATTTAAAGATTGGAGAGATAGTAATCCCCCAAAAAGAGAAGTATAAAATAGCTAATGTTTCCCAGATGATTTTAAAGAAATCTATTTTGCAAAAAATGAAAGAGCAGGGAGTAGGTCTCTTGGATATGGAAACTTATTTCTTAAATGAATGGGGGAGACTTAACCACGTTTCTGCAATCTCTTTATTAATTATTACTGATCTGCCTAATTCTTTGCCTTTCTTTTCTTGTACCAAAAAGGAACTTCGGAAAATTGATTTATCAATTAAAGAAGTCGTAAATAAATTAGATCAGTATTTGACAAAAGTAGCTTAAAAATTTATAATAAATCTACATAAAATAGTTCTTTTACAAAGGAGGTTAAGGGGGAAATGAAGAATGAAAGAATTTTTTGTTTCGGAAGACCAATAATTGATATTACAGCGAGTATTAACGATGAGTTTTTAAAGGAAGTGAATATTAATGAGAATTTGCAGGGTAAGATACCAAAAAAGAAGATGGAAAAGTTGTTAAAGCAATTGAGTAAAAAAGCTGATTATCTTTTTGTTTCAGCTGGTGGCGTTGAGGTCAATGTAGCCATTAACAGTGCTATTTTGGGGATTCCTAATATCTTCTCTGGAATACTTCAATAGAAGATGGTTTGAAAAGCACTACAATATTTTTTAGTAGCCTTTTTACCACAAACACATCTCAAATTGAACCAATATGGAGGAATGCTATCAGAACTGCCGG
>Ga0210006_1000696_pt1 | contig 25586 bp, 23 predicted proteins | sample CryGey02umfilter_2_FD_185452 | JGI IMG/M metagenome (GOLD analysis project Ga0210006, IMG submission 185452) | Groundwater microbial communities from aquifer in Utah, USA - Crystal Geyser 4/10/14 0.2 um filter (SPAdes) (version 3) | ecosystem: Environmental > Aquatic > Deep subsurface >... | reverse complement strand
GTGTCTTTATCTTTATTAAGCCCCACAATATTCCCCGTAAGGTAAACATCATTGACCGTACCTCCATTTTCATCAATACGCATTCCATCCAATGTATTGGCGGAAAAAACATTCGCCACAAATGTATCACCCGCGGCATTTTGACCCACATAAATATCATCCACCGTCTCCCCTACCCCGGGATAAATCAAAAATCCATATCCTCCATTGGCCACCCCTACCGCACCGGTTTGAGTGGTACCAATATAATTTCCCCAAATTGTATGAGTACTTCCTCCATCAATCTCAATTCCCTCATTCCCATTACCGGAAATAACATTCTTCTCATCAGCCGTCGAGCTACCGATCGTCCAATTTTGAACCGAATCCTGAATCCGAATTCCATCGCCATTATTTCCTAAATCAGTAGATCCATCACTCGCCAATCCAATAATATTCCCCTTAATCACATGAGCCGCGGTTCCAGTGTGTTGGCCCAAAATCCCATTTCCAGCATTAGCGGAAAGCACATTAAACCCAGCCGAAAGCGTATTCCCCACCGTAATCACCCCTGTGGGAGTACTGGTCACCGTGATCGCATTGTTAGCATTACCCAACGCCGATGTTCCGTCCGTGCCGATATAATTGCCATAAATCCCCACTGCGCCACCATTTGAGCTGATGTTGATACCGTCTTCTGTCGCGCCTCCAATGATATTCACCGCCGACGTTGCACTGACATGACCGATTTGAACGCTCCCCGATGGAGCATTTAAATAAATGCCATGGCCAATGCCCACATTATTAACCACCGCGGAAAGATCGGCTCTGACGCCGATGTAGTTTCCGGCAATAACAATAGAGTCGGACGTTCCCATCACAATCACATTGTGAATGTTATTCCCCGCAATCACATTCGGATTAGTGAGCGTTGAACTATCGGCCCCAATCACAATGTTCGTGCTGTTTTCAATCAATACACCGGCATCATCGCCGTTGCCGGCGCCATTGGCCACACGAGTCACTCCATCCGCGGCAAGCCCAATATAATTGCCTTGAACCTGCCATTTATCCGCCCCATTGAATTCAATTCCCGGCCCTTGATTCCCTGAAATCACATTACGGGTCGAACTGGTGGTTCCGCCAATCATACAATCTCCGAGCACCGCACAACTCCCTTCCACTAAAATCCCTTGGCCGGCATTGCTTAATTCCGCTGTGGCACCGGTAGCATCCAAACCAATGTAATTATTCGCAACCGTCAAATCGGCAAAAGCTCCGGCCAAATTAATCTGACCGGAGTCATTGTTTGAGATAACATTTCGTTCACCGGCAGTCGTACCTCCGATTTGAATGGCTCCGGTATAGCTTTGAGCACTTTCGGAACAAATACCCCAAAGCACCCCAGTACCACCGGTGCCATTTTTATTCACTCCAAGATAATTGCCACTAATGGTCAAAGCACCCACATTATTTTGAATATAAATGAAACACTGACCACCTGATCCAAGCCCCTGAAATACATTACGCTCATTAGCCGCATCCCCTCCGATCACCACTCCACCGGCATCCTGAACAATGATACCGGCAGAACCGGAGTTGATGGTGGTACCATCCGACTCCACTCCCACATAATTATTGATAAACGTCACATTATCCGCTGAAATTTGAACCGCAAAATTATAACCAACAGTTCCCCAATTTTGAAAAATATTTCGATCCGTACTGTCCGTCCCTCCGATCGTGGCATTATTCCCATCCACGGTAAGTTGTTGAGTAAACCCGCCAAAAGTACATCCTTTCACAGTCGATGGCCCTATGATTTGCGGTCCGGCAATGGCACCACCCCCCAACGTCACATCTCCGTCACAGTCCAGAATAATGCCCAAGGGATCGGTGGTTTGAGGATCCAACACAAGATCAGCATCCGTGATGGTAACCGTCCCGCTTCCACTAAAAGCAATCGTATCCTGTCCCGCATTCGCATCCGCGGCATTAATAGCTTCCGTAAGCGTACAGGTCCCATCACAAACAGCATCACCTGCAACATAATTATAATCCGTAACCGTATACGTTGCCGCCATCGCAGAACCCGCTCCCATAAGGAGTAAAACCGATGTAAACAAGGAACAAAATAAGAAGCGACGCAGGAACATTTAAAGTTTTATTTTTATATTTCTACTAATTTTACACCATAAAAGAGAATAAGTCAATGAGCTCCTTGGGTAAGCCACTGGGAATAACCAAGGAAAACACAACCAAATTTTAAAATGACCCAAATCGCGCCTTCAATTGTTGTACAATTTCCTTCATGACCTCTGGAGGCATATCACTAGATCTATAAAATACTGATTCCATCAATGACGTATCTGGCTGACTATATCCTGTAACAATCACCCCCCTTTGTGTGGCATAAAGCTTTCCTACGGTTACATTAAATTTGAATTCAAATTCTGCATGTGAAAATTCATTTTCATTCCAATATCCCATCTTCTGCCAAATCATAACCTCACGATTTTCTCCTTCGAATTTTTTAGTAGTATAAATCGCAAATACCCCCGCAAAAGGACCTTCTGTCGTGACTTCTTTACTTTCCGTATTTTCAATCAGTTTTAACTTTTGATCTGAAAGCATTATCAAATTCATCCACTTTGGTGCCTCTTTTTCCCAGAAATCCACCCACTCTTTAACATCGTGCAAAGACACCTGCAATTCTATCGTATCCACTGATGGATAATATTCCGGCATAGGCTCTTCGGGAGAAAGTGAAAGAGCAACAGGAAGAGGGGCTGGACGCACAATAGGGTCAGGCCAACTCGTCTTTCGATCGATCTCAAAATGAACACCTCTAGCCACAAGTTCATCAAAAACTTTCTTATTAGCCTCACTTAACATGAGAGATTCCGTTAACTCAATGCGTTCAAGTTTCTCAAGTTTAAGCAAAGGACTCAAATCATTTATCTCTCCAAAAAATTCCACTTTAAGAACCTTGAGATTTTTTAGCTCATCGATCCCTTTTAGACTTTTAATCAAAAAATAATCATCTTCCCCATCATAATATCTCCAAATATCTGTTTGAATATCACACCCAGTATTCCAATCAATTTCCTCAATTTGCCCTAGATCCACTTCTTTCCACTTTTCTAGCCAATATTTTTTAATAGAAGGATAAGGTTTGTAATTATAGGCAGCAGTACTGCTATAAGGTTTACCCCTTTCCTTTGCTATAAATTCCTCGCTATCCAAATAAGAAAACACGCCCTTGCCACATAAGCTACTGAGGATCGCGTATTTTAAATTTGTATCAGTGATCATTTTTAAAAAAGACTAAAGACCAACAATATTAATTTACACGACAAACTAATATAATAACAAACTGGTAGCGCCAGGGGGAATCGAACCCCCGTTGCCGGGATGAAAACCCGGTGTCCTAACCACTAGACGATGGCGCCACAATAAAGAAACTCGAAAGAGCAAACCTAGTATAGTCACTAAGTTTAGACTGTCAACCTGAGTATGCTAAGGGGTAGGGGCGGACGGAAAAGCAGTTTTCAAAAACTGTTCTTTATCCAACACACCCGAAACCAAACGAACCTTAGAAGCATCACCAAAAAGCAACTCCGGCTTCAAAGAAAAATAGTAATTACCCTCTATAAATCTAAAAAAATAAGTGATTTCTTCTGTCTTTAAAAAATCAGCTTTATGCACACTAAATTTTTTAAAATCTAACGGATTAATAGTTTCATCCCACTGCCCTTTACTCAATTGATCGCTAACAATCACATTTAAAATATCTCCTTTCCTCCATGCTAAATATTGAATCAAAGCTTTTCGGAGCGGCTCCGCTGCTTCCGAAACATCATCCACATCCAGTGATATCCCCGGCCCTACCTCTTCCGCTTCTTCCGCACTAAGAATTCCCGGAGACAATACTTGCCCCACCAAAACCGATGCCAACATAGCCACACGAACCACTTTATTCACTCCACCCAAAGAAGGTCTTGGCGCTCGTGGAAGAGAAAATTCTGGTGCATTATCAATCTTCCAAAAAGCCATAAAATTCAACGTAAAGAATAAAATCAAAGAAAAGATTAACACATAAAATTTTATTGTCAACATTTTTAACAAGAACCGCTTTAAACCTGTTAATCCATTAAGGGGAACCTTTTTTAAGGGTGCGTCCAGAGCCCAAATCATCAAATCCCCTTTACAGGAGCCAAACCTGTAACTTATGCTTAGTTCAGGTTTATTACTTTAACCCATTTTACAATGGCTTACTCACACAAGAATAGTAAGGGTCAAACCTACTTCCTTCATGGGAAAATGGTCACGCTCCGCGGTGGCCGACAACAACAAATCTACTACTTCGCTCGCGAAGAAAAGAAAGATGCACTCGATGCTCTTCCTAAGGGATACGTTGTTGTTGAGAACAAACGAACTGGCCTTCCAATGCTTAAGAAAGGTTAAGTTTACTACTGTGGATATCCACCGTAACAAATTAGAGCCCCGCCACTTACAAGCGGGGCTTTTCTTATGCTAGAGGAACCTCTGAAAAATACACCGATGACTGCAATTTCCCCCCTTCGGCTACAAATGACTCAGACCTCCTCACCGTATCGTAACCTTATACGGCATTGTCGGCCTTTGTCATTTTCGCTCGAAGGGTTGAAAATTTCGTAACAACGCCGTATTTTTCAGAGGTTCCTAGAATATATTTAATGACCCCCATTTAATGTTTATCAACGCCCTCCTTCTTCTCATTCTTCTCTTTTCGCTGCTCATGCTCATTTCTACAATGATGCATATGTTTTCAGGAGCACCTTGGGTTCCCAGCAGCCGCAACACCATCGAGCTCATGCTCAAAGAATCCAAACTCAAACCCGGGCAAGTGGTCTATGATTTGGGATGCGGTGATGCTCGCTTACTCATCAAAGCGGAAAAACGATTCAAAACCAAAGGAGTTGGCTATGAAAATGCCCCCCTCGCCTATGTTGCGGCCTTTCTCAATAAATGGATTCATCGCTCCAAAGTAGAAATCAGATGCAAAAATTTCTTCAAGGATTCTTTCAAACCAGCGGAACTCATTTTCTTATATTTAGGTCCAAACGTTCAAAAAAAATTAGCTCCCAAACTAAAAAAAGAATGTAAACCCGGCACCATCATCATCAGCAATACTTTTCATCTTCCGGATTTTGAACCCATTAAAAAAATCCCAAAAACCAAAACCAACAACACCGTTTATATCTATAAAATTTAAAAATCTTGGTCGAATTTATGGAGCTCTTTCCTCCACTCAGCCCGCTTCAAAGCGCCTTACTGGCCATCATCCTGATTCCCACCTTGATCGCATTAGTCTGGGGAGCTCCTTGGGTTCCCACTCCAAAAAATCGAGTTCGAAAAATGTTAGAATTAGCAAAAATCAAACCCGGTGAAACATTGTATGACCTTGGATGCGGAGATGGACGATTGGTTCATATTGCTTCCGCAGAATACGGCATTCAAGCCGTAGGATTTGAGTTTTCTCCGGTGATTTACTTCATGGCAAAAATGGTTCAACCTTTTTATTGGATAAAAGGCTCACGCGCCAAAATCAAATTCAAAAATTTCTACAAAACCGATTTTTCAAACATCAACATCATTACCTGCTATCTGCTTCCTCACTCCATGAGAAGCGTAGCAAAAAAATGCGAAAAAGAACTTAAAAAAGGTTCACGCTTGGTTTCCTATGCTTTTCCCATTTTAACCTGGAAACCCACTCACCGAGAACGCCGCCAAAAGAAAAAAGCCTATGGCCCAATCTGGGTTTATCATCGTTAAAATTCAACGTCCACTGACGCAAAAGGGATCATGGCACTCCACTGTGCGATCTGAATAATCGCTTCCAAAAAAAACCACGCCCCATACCCCAGGATCACCCCACCTTCCCACCAAACATAAGACATGAGGAGCGCCACAAACGAAAGCGCCATGGCAATCGGAATCAATGACACTGCTGCCACATTGGCAAATGGAGCAATGAGCGACAACCGTCCAAAGCTCACAATAATAATAGGCACTGCCAACGTTTGTGCCGCCAAAGTGGTAACAAACGCTTCACGGATCGACAACATTTGCGGAATACGATCATAAACACGCGCCCACTTCAATAATCGTTCCACCGAAGGCGTCATATAAATCAATCCGCAGATTGCAGCAAACGACAACTGAAACCCCACATCATCCACCAAAATAAATGGATTCCACATTGTCATGCCCCCAGCGGTGATCGCAAGCAACCGCGTGACTTCTGAGCGCCGCCCGAACCAAATCGCCCACAGCCCAAGGACCCCCATGATCGCTGAACGCACCACCGCGGCCGTGCCACCCACCAACACCACAAAAATCACAATCACCACTGTGGCCACCACTGTTTGCCAACGCCGCGACAAAAACTGAAACAATCCTGAAACAAACACAATAATCAAAGTGATGTTATAACCTGAAATCGCAATGATATGCGTCAACCCACTTGTATTAAAATTCGCCATAATATCAGCAGGGATTCCTCGTCGCGATCCCAACAACAACCCTGCCGCAAATCCCGCATGAGGTTCCACCAACAATCGATTCAATCGTGATTCTACGGCTGTTTTTAATTGAAACACATAATATTTCCAATCCCACCAATGACTGCGCCCCACGTCAACCAAGGTCACTCTCGGTGAATACATCACTGAATCAATTCCATACCGACGCAAATAATCCTGATAAGAAAAATCTTCAAATTCATGAGGCGCTGTCAAAATTCCTTTCAATTCCAACCGATCTCCATAATCATATTCAGGATAACGATCAACCGTAACCAACACCATTCCCGAAACCGCCTGATCTTCAATGTGATCCACCTTGATCGTGAGTTTAATTCGATCCCCTCGCACATCAGGATAATCCACCACTTGACCCTCCATGATCACCACCGCTTCTTCATTATGATAAGCCAAAAGCGGTACTTCCAAGAAATCCCACAATGCAACTCCAAACCTAAAAAATCCCATTACAAATAACAAACCCACCAAAAACCATCCCTTAATTTCCATTCCTAATTTCCACATTCCCAACCACCACAAAGCCCCCAAAACCAACGTACTAATAACTACTCCCTCGCTTCCCATCCACACACCCAAGCAAAATGCGCCCACGCCCAAAATAATCGCTCGATGTTGCTTTAAATCATCCACCATAAACCAACCTTAGCAGGTTCACATGACCAAAACCTTTCAAAAAGATGAACAAAAAATAACACACTATTTCATCTGGAATAGCACCCGATTTTAAGGTATGGTTCATGCGCTATGAATGACTTTCAAACACACCGCATTGGGAAAGGTCCCGCTCCTTCGGAGCGAAAACCTCAAACACCGCATCCAGATACCCCCAAGCCAATTCGAGAATCTAAAACCATTTCTCAACTTATTATAAACGCTTTCTCAAAACACTATGTCTGGGGAACCGTTCTTCTTGTCCTTTTTGTGGCCATGGGAAAAGCAAGCTGGAACGTTGCCATCAATGCCAAAGAATTCACCGTTAAAGAAATCGTACTGTCCGCTTTTAGTGAAAAAGTAGAAACCGATGTCAACAATCACACCAATATTTTACTCCTTGGAACCGGCACAGCCGACCATGCCGGCGTGGACCTCACTGACACCATCATTGTGGCCAGCATTGATCACGACAAAGATCTGGTTTCCATGCTTTCTATCCCACGAGACCTCTATATAGAAGTCCCCGGATTGCCCGGTGGCAATCGAATCAACAGCATCCTTGCCCTAATGGGTGAACAAAATATCTATCATAAAGACCTAACCAAAACCCAAGAAAAAGAAGCCTATGACGAAGCTTACAACACACTGGTCCGCGAAGTAGAAACCGTTCTCAACATCGACATCCACTATTATGCTCGCATTGATTTCAATGGTTTCATTGAAATTGTAGATGCCATCGGAGGCATTGACCTCTATGTTAACGAACCTATTTACGATCCATCTTACCCCGCTGAAGACGGCATTCATGATTATCAGCCTTTTGCCATCAATGCGGGACAACAACACTTGGACGGTGACACCGCGCTTCGATACGCACGTAGCCGGAAAACCACCAGTGACTTTGACCGCGCCGCACGCCAACAACAAGTAATCCAAGCCATAAAAGACAAAGCACTTTCCATTGGGCTTCTCACCAATCCCGGAAAACTCAAAAACCTCTACAGTGCCTTTCAAGAAAATTTCGACACCAATCTACAATGGGATGAAATCACTTATCTCGCAAAAATTTCCGGAAAATTTGATCGTGCTAACGTAAAAAGTTGGGTCCTCAATGACAATCCTCTCGCCCAAGGCGGTTTCCTATACACACCTGATCGCGAACTATATCAAGGGGCCTTTGTACTCATCCCTTACCTTGATGATAACACTGACATCCATCGATTTGCCGATCTCACTCTCATGCATCCCGAAGTCGCCGAAAGCCCCCTCACCTATCAAATATTAAATGGCACTAAAGCCAATGGCCTAGCCACTGAAGCCATGTACTACTTGGGACGATTCGGATTTAACATTACTCGTTATGGAAATGCCGTAGAAATTCCAGTTACAAAAACAAGATTCATCCCCCGTTCCGCGCTTCTAGCCGGTCAATCTCCCGACGATGCAGCCAATCAACCCGAACTTCAATACCTTCACAAAAACTTGATTCCCGTGGGAGAAATCACCGCGGAAGTCCCTCCGGAATATGCCCCTGCCGTATGGGAAACCAATGTGGACGTGATCATTGAACTCGGTGAAGACTACACCAATTGGATGAAGGCAAATTTGAAATATTTCTACTGATGCGACTCAATAAATTCATTGCTCACTCAGGAGCCTGCTCCCGACGCAAAGCCGACGAACTTATCCTCGCTGGTAAAGTTAAAGTAAATGGGAAAATCATCAAAGAAATGGGGATTCAAATCAATGCTGCAAGTGACACCGTGTCCCTCAATGGGAGCGATATTCACACACCAAAAAATTTCACATACTTAATGCTTCACAAACCCACCGGCTACACCACCACCAAATCCGATCCCAACACCAGTGCGGAAGAAACCATTTATGTCCTTCTTCCCCCTCAATATCACACGCTAAATCCGGTCGGCCGCCTTGATAAAAACAGCGAAGGACTCCTGCTTCTTACGGACGATGGCGATTTTTCTTATGAAATGACTCACCCCAAACACGATCTGTCAAAAACCTATGAAGTACGACTCAAATACCCACCCAAACCTATTGACATTCAACGTCTTCAAAAAGGAGTTAACATCATCGAAGAAACCACCAAAGGTCGCACGGTTTATCGGACGGAGCCGTGTGAAATCACTCAAGGTCGCGATGCCAAACACTTCAGAGTCATTCTCAGAGAAGGACGCAACCGCCAAATCCGAAAAATGTTCAAAAAAATCGGGTGCCCCGTGGTATATTTAAAACGCCTATCCATGGGATCCTATGAACTCGGAACCCTTGAAAAAGGAAAATGGATGCTCACAACCGACTTTCGACTAAAAACTATAGGAACCTCTGAAAAATACACCGATGACTGCAATTTCCCCCCTTCGGCTACAAATGACTCAGACCTCCTCACCGTATCGTAACCTTATACGGCATTGTCGGCCTTCATCATTTTCGCTCGAAGGGTTGAAAATTTCGTAACAACGCCGTATTTTTCAGAGGTTCCTACAATAGATCTCTAACCATTCATTCCATGCTCAACCTCTACGTCATCGAACAATGTCCTTATTGCCGAAAAGTCCGCACTTTTTTGGATGAAAATAACGTCAACTACAATCCCATTCTTTGCCCCTACCCACCGGAAGATCAAACCAACCGAGAGAAACTCATGGAACTGGGAGGCAAAGGCCAAGTACCCTTCCTTCATGATACAGAAAAAGACATCACAATGTACGAATCTGATGCCATCATCAACTACATAAAAGAGAACTATCCAAGTTAAGCAGTCCGCTCACGGATCCTAAAAACGGCACTCATTAAATCCATTGCCATTGCCGGCTGCTCCGGATCCGAACTGGGAACCACAACTTGAATAGCCATGGGTAAAACTTTTACTCCATTCCCAACCATCCTTTCTTCTTGAATCTGAATAGGAAAATTCATTAAATCACCTGCCGGAGACATATAAGACATTTTAAATCCCACATCCGGATCACCCGTAATTTTTACACCTCTGCGAGACCCTGCTTGCTCAAACGCAGTGACTGTATCAGACATCACCTTAGCTGTATAATCAACTTTTGCACGAGCCATTAAATCCCTAACATGCAATTGCTCTGCCGGAGAAATATCCGCCCGAGCCTGCATTTTCAGTAAAAGCTGCAACGCATACGAAGGATGATCCTGACTCAAATCTCGAACCATAGTCAATGAATCCGCCCAAGATTCAGGCGAATCAACCACTGACCCCAAAAGTCGATTTTCAAGCAAAATAATACGCCCCACATCATCTTGTCCTGCTTTTCCCAAAATTTGTTTCCACTCTTTAGCAAAATTTTTCTCAGGCCAAGACATTTCCAAAGCAGCCTTCAAACCCGGACCATCCACCTTACCTTCTGGAGAGACCAACAAATTTGACCATTGAACAAAAAACTCCTGAGCAAGCTTTGGATAACTTTTTACAAAAAAATCCTCACCCAACATTTCTCCCAAATCTTTTGCTTTCATCTTAGCCACCGCGCCTTCCGCCAATTTCATCACTCCTTTTTTACCCTGAACACGATCCACACTTTTCCAATATTCCTTAAAAACAGATGGCGAACTTGAATTTGCCAAACTTTCTCCAACATATTGTTCAAACAAATCAGGAAGTGCTTTGGCCAATAATGGATTCTCAAAAAAAGATCCCACCTTCTTCCCACCTTCCTCCAACAATGTTAAAGCCGGCCTCAAGTTACCCAATTGATCCTTAAAACGCATATCAGAAACAATACGGCTCACCGCATTTTCAACATCCCCCACCTCCATTCCCGATACTTCACCGGACAAAACCGCTTCCAATGGCGACTTGGGAGCTCGGTCCAAAGATGCCAATTGATCTTTCGCCGCGCCCATGGCTTGACCTTCTGGAGTACTCATCAAACCCTCCTCCAATGCCGCTAGCGCGGTAGGAGAAAGCTGATCCGCAGCCTCAGCCCCAGTCAAACCTTCCACAGGTTCCTCTTGAGATCCGTCAACCGGCGCTTCATGATTATCTTGACCCTCTAATCCCATAGTAAAAAGTTAAAGTTCAGAAAGTAAATTCTCAGCCTCTGTCATATCTTCTTCATGTAAAGCCGCCTCTTGATCATGCAAACGACGAAGATCTTCTTTATGTAAATTTTGGCGAAACTCACGCACAAATTCAGCTCGCTTAGGCTTGGCCATGGTTTCAAAATCAACCTCTGTCTGCTCATAATGAATAAGCTTTTGGTCAAAATCAGCTAAAGCCTCTCCCCCCAAACGATCAATGGTAGCATGAAACGCTGCTTTTTCATTCGGAGACAAATGTTGAGTCGCACTCACTCGAGCTTTAAGAGAATTTCGATCCACCATGAATAATAGGTATAGTTTTTATTTAGATTTTCATATAATTATACCTTGAAATGAAAGAAATGTCACGCTCACGTAAATAACTCACCTCGAAATCCCTTCGTTCGAAACAGTTCCCCCGATGGCCTCACCAAAAGTGACTCCACAAAACTCTTCTTAAGCAAAGATTGCGCCTTTTCAAAACCGGACACAAACAATGCCGTGGCCCACGCATCCGCTTCCAAAGCAGTTGCGGCTTGCGTGTACACCGCCAACATATCAGAGGCGGGCTGACCGGTCTGCGGGTTCACTAAATGATGCTTTTCCTTCCAGGCACGTCGACTCGGACTGCTGGACGCCAAAGCCAACGGTTCAGTCACTTCCACCACACCAATCGCCTTAGAAGGATCAGTCGGATGCTCAAACGCCACTCGCCACGGCCGCCCTGTTTCATCAACGCCACGTGCCACCAAATCCCCACCCGCATCAATCAACACATTCTCAAACGCTTCCAAACAGGTCGACATACGGTCCAACGCATACCCTTTACCAAGTCCTCCCAAATCCACTGAGGCTGACACGCGCACCAATCCCGAATCCAACTCAATTTGACCCAAACACCCGGGACTTTTTTCATTAAAAAGATAATCCGCATCATATCCCCATCCTTCCAAAATCGAGCCCACCGTCAAATTAAACGCCCCCCCACTTTTTTCAAACAAATCCACACCAAACGAAAGCAACGCATACAACTCAGACGACACTTCCACCCACTCTCCCTGCAATCCATTCAAACGCGCCAACTCATTGTTCCCAATAAAACGAGAATACGCTGCCTCAATACGACCGCACTCTTCCCACGCCAAAAGTAAACCCTCCTCCGCAGATCGTTCAGACGACACACAAATCAATCGGATTCGCGTTCCAAGTGCTTCACCAACTTTTTCATAACGCTTCATGATTGCGCCGCCTGTTTAATAGCTTGAAGCGCCGCCTTAAACGCCACGTGCGTGAGCGAGGAACCATTCACCGCTCCCACCGGCCCAATTTCATCAAACGACTTGCCCACCACCAACGTTCCAATGCCATCCGCAAACTTTTGCTGATATATTTTAGTGGTCTGATCATCACCCAAAATACCAATGGAAAGATTTTTAACACGATCATTGCTCATCTCAAGTTGAACCGTAATCGCATCCATTCCCGAAGGATTTTGATACGTTCTTTGTTCAAAATAGGTCCCATCCTTATATACAGACATATGAGTCTCCATCATGGGAGTCTCCATCATGGGAGTTTCCATCATCCCGAAAGGTTCCGACGTTTCCACTGGCACAGACACGGGCGTTTCCACTGGGACGGGCGCCGGCTCAAACAAAGGATCAACCACGGAAACATCCTCGACCATTAAATTTTCCACAGGAACGTCAAGTGACTTACCACAGCCATTCAAGACCAAACTCGACACCATCAACAAACCAATCATCACATAGAGTGTTTTACTGAGAAACAGACTTTTTTTCATTCTAAGAGGGTTTAACGTATAATGGGCTCAAATACTTTAGCCCATCCTCCCATGAAATTCAAATTCACCCCTTCAAAAAAAGCAGCCATCTTTTTAATGATTTATTCCGCCGGCGCCCTCGGCTTTAATTTTAAACCCGAAGTAGCCCTACATCTGGCCGCCACTCTGGGCGTGGGAATCGCACTATACTACCTGTATTCCTTTGTTTTCAAAAAAAAGAAAAGCCTGGAAGACACCATCATCACCTCATTAATTATTTTTTTAGTGCTTCATTATGGCAGCATGCCCATGGATCACCTCATGCCCGCCTTAGCCACCTTTTTCGCCATCACTGCCAAATTCTTTTTTGAGATCAAAGGAAAACCGATTTTTAATCCGGCGGTGGGAGGGCTCTTAGGACTTGTGGCATTGGGCTATTTAATACCAAACATGGAACTTCCCTTTGTGTCCTGGTGGGGCGTCAATTATGAAAGCTACATCTCCCTCGCATTGATCGCTGTATGGATTCTCACAGAACTCAAAATCTGGCGCAAATACCCCATTGTGATCACCTTTTTACTAACCTACGGAATCATTCTATTGATTCAAGACAAAACTGAATTACTACAATTTACTTTCACCGACGCTACTATTTACTTTTTAGTGGGCATCATGTTGGTTGAACCCAAAACTTCTCCCATAAAACGCCTGGATCAAATGGTCTACGCACTCATTGCCGTAGCCACCTACCAACTTCTTTTTTACTACAACCTCCCCTACATCGGGTTGCTCACCATTGCCACTGCCAATCTGTTCAACACCGCGCTACGCTTTCGTCCTCAACCTAAAAAAACCGTGATTAAGGTATGAAAAAAGCGCTCGTTATTTTCAATCCCATGGCTGGAGCCAAATCATGGAAAAACGTATCCCACATCATTCAAGATGAACTCAAAAAACAAAATTACACATGGGAATGGTTTGAAACCCAACCAATAAATCCTCAACCACTCAACTCTTTCACGAAGAAAAAATTTAATCGCATTCTAGTCGTTGGAGGAGATGGAACCATTGCGGACGTGGCTTCTTTTTTAATAAAAAACAACATCAAAACTCCCCTTGTGATCGTACCGCAAGGTTCAGCCAATCTTCTTGCCACCACTCTAAAAATTCCACTCCTACAAATTCGGAAAGCCATCCAAAAAGGACTCAATCTCCCCGAAAAAGCATTCGACATCATGGAAATCAATCAACGTCATCATGGGCTCATTGCCGTGGGTCAAGGCTACGATGTTCAAATAATGAAACACACCACTCGTCACCTCAAACGAAAACTCGGCATCATTGCTTATATTTATATTTTTTTGAAAACTTTTTTCATTTATCACCCTCATCCTTATCGCCTCACCATTGATGGAAAACGACATCAAGTTTTAGCCAAATCTGTCCTTGTATTCAATGCATTTCCTTTCCCTCAATACGCTTCAAATCTAAATGTGCAACCAAATGATGGCCTGCTAAATATAATAATATTCAATCCACGCTCACTCTGGGATCTTTTAAAATTTGCACCTAAATTTCAAACTTTTACCGGGAAAAAAATCATCATCAAACCAAAAAAAGAAACGGAATTTGATGTGGATGGAGAAATATTCAAAGGAAAAACCGTTGAAATAGAAATCAAACCCAAGGCCATTAACATTGTTTATCCATGATAAAATCACTGCCCCAACTGATTCGATTTGAACAATGGTACAAAAACTTACTTATTTTTCTACCATTTTTATTTTTAGACAACAAAGAAATTTATCCATGGAGTCTTTGGATCATAGGATTTTTTGGATTTTGCGCTGTCTCTTCTATGACCTACATCATCAACGACTGGGTAGATCGAAAAGAAGACCGCCTTCACCCCACTAAAAAAAACCGCCCCCTTGCTTCCGGAAAAATCTCAGGCAAACAAGCCATTGGCATAGGAATTCTACTTGCGGGAATTGTAGGGCTGGCCACCTGGCAACTGGGTTCATTTTATTCATTCATTGTGGGAACTTATTTTGTTCTCACCAATGCTTATTCATTCGGGCTCAAACACATTCCCATTCTGGATCTCACATTGATTGCCGTAAATTTCACACTTCGTACTTTGGCGGGAACTCCATTCTGGCCTCCCGCAAGAACTTTCCCTTATTTTATTCTTGTCTTTAGTCTTATTTTCATTTTTCTCACACACAAACGACGAAGCGACATCAAACTTTTAGGGGAAAAAGCCGTGGAGCATAAACCCGTCTTAAAATTCTATACCCCTTTTCGCGCCTATTTCATCCGCCTCATCGGATATGCCGGAACGCTCCTGGGGCTCTACGCACTCTGGATTCATGGCACCCCCATTATTCATTTAATCCCCGCGTTTGGCCTTCTCATCATCACCAGTCTATTGCTTTCCAAACAACCGGAATTAGCCATCAAACCGCACCATTTGATTCAACATTGGACATGGGATGTAGCAATGGGATTAACCATTTTCTCCTTCTTCCTTTAATAAAGCTCGAAGCTTAGCAAAAATATCTCGCCTGATTTGACGAATTCGTGCTCCCGTAAGACCAAAATCCAATGCAACATCCTCTGAACTTTCTCCAAACAAATCCATTCGAATCAAAATTTCATCTTCCCGTGGAGTTAAATGTGTGCGCAATTCATGAAGCTGTGCATGAACTTCGGCATTCGCAGGAATCATGCCATGCTCAAATGTTGGACGCTCGCGAACCTCCGGCCCATCAAACCTCAAAGAATCAGAAATCCTGGCCCACCCACGTACCACATGCACACGATCCAAAGGCCATCCCAAAAAATTCGCCACCTCCTCCCAAGACGGCTCACGCATCAATTGTGACGCCAACTTCCAATGACCCTGAACCAAAGAACGCACGGCCTTTCTTTTTCGCTCCGGCAACGTCACCGTATCCATATACAAATGAGCTGCACGATTCAATCGCCCCCCAATCTGTTGACGTATAAACGTTGAAACCAATCCAAATTCAGGCTTATGCCGATCAAGAATAGACAAAAACTCACTCAACCCGTCCTCAATCAAATCCTCCACTTGAAGCATCTCCGGATAATGACGTATAAAACGAAATGCCAACACCCGAATAAAATTCACATACTGATAAAAAAGAAGCTCCTTACCTTCTAAATGAGTTGAAGTTTCTCGTTCCTGCAATCCATGAATGAGCGCCATTTCATGATCTGGTGGCAAATTGGGACGACGCTGAGCCTTTTCAAGATAGTTAGGAATTTCTCGCCTCGCAGTTGAGATCAAATTTTTGGAAAAAGCTAAATACACACGAATCTGCACCTCATCAATCACATGATTCACCATGGTCTTACTCAATCCACGATCCGCCAATTCCAATTCAAAATTCCGGAACGATGGCTCCATTAAATCCAATACCCGACCGGGATCTTCAAGTTCTTCAGGAAGTAATACATCCAAAAGATCTAAAAAATTCTGAAACGCCGCTCGAACATTCAAACCTTGTTCTTCTAAATCACGAACATCCAAGACAGTCATTGAAACCTTCAGCGCTTCAAATAAACGGTTGCGTGGATCCGAAGTTTCCGGAGAAAAAGCTAAATAAGTAGAAGCACGCATGAACAAAAATAGAAAATCGTGTCAAACAAATAACATAAAAAAATGAATCCGTCTAGCTACATCCTGATGTATCTCCACATCCCACACACTTGTAGCAAGATCCATTGCGTACCATCACCGATCCACACGTGGTACACATGGGCGCGTCTTCATTGTTCATTCGTAAGGCCATATTGCTTTGCATGGCTGCCAATTGTTCAGCATTTCCCACCGTGACTTTTTCTTTGACCATCACAGTTTCACGTTCCATGGAAACACCTTTGACCTCACGTGCGTCACGCATATCCCCCACTGTAGCCACAATTTTTTCGAAATCTTCCTGTAAATGATCATAACGTCGACGAGTCAAAGTCCCATTTTCATACGCACGATCCACTAAATCCGCATTGTGGTATTTCTTGGCTTCATCCTTAGTCAAAAATTTAAGCGCCAACCAACGTCCAAGGTAATCCATGATTGATTTAACCATTGGGATTTCAGGATTTTGAGTCATGCCGGCCGGCTCAAACCGCGTGTGAGTGAACTTGCGAACCAACACTTCGAGCGGCACACCATATTGCAAATTAAGTGAAAGCGACAATGCAAACGCATCCATGATGCCGGACAAGGTGCTGCCTTCTTTACTCATTTTAATGAAAATTTCACCCGGGTTCCCATCATCATACAAACCACACGTGATATACCCTTCATGCCCCTGAATACTAAACTTATGCGTGATACTATGACGTTCATTCGGCAATTTTCGTCGGAAAGGTTTACGAATGATCTTTTCAACCACTTCTCGATGAATTTCTTGCGGTTCAACCTCCAATGCTTCATTGGTAAAATCAAACAATGATCCCAAATTCCCAGGCATGGACGAGGTACTGAGCGGCTGACTCAACTTGGAACCATCACGATACAAAGCATTCGCCTTGAGCATGTACTTCCAACTTTCCAAATAAGCTTCTTTCACTTCATCCACCGTGGCTTCTTCCGGCATATTAATGGTTTTAGAAATCGCCCCGGAAATAAACGGTTGCGCCGCAGCCATCATTTTGACATGGCCTTTCCAATGAATGAACCGCTGACCTTTGTTTCCACATCGATTGGCACAATCAAACACAGGGTAATGCGCTTCTTTCAAAAACGGAGCACCCTCAATCGTCATGGTTCCACAAACATAAACATTGGCTTCTTCGATTTCTTCATCTGTAAATCCAAGATGAACCAACATATTAAACTCAGGATCCACCAATTGCGCTTCAGTCATTTTAAGAATTTCCTGACAAAAATCTTCCCCCAATGTCCATTTATTAAACGCAAACTTAAGCTCAAACACACTGGTCAATTGTTCTTCGATTTTCATGATTTGCTTATCCGTAAATCCACGTTCACGAAGCACCTCATGCGTGATCGAAGGAGATCCTTTAAGCGTGGCATGTCCTTTCACATAATGAAGAATGGCATCAATTTGCTTCGCCGTATAACCCAAATTCTCAAGCGCCGGTTTAATGGATTGATTGGCAATTTTAAAATAACCACCTCCCACCAATTTTTTAAACTTAACGAGAGCAAAATCCGGTTCAATCCCTGTAGTATCACAATCCATAACTAAGCCAATGGTTCCGGTTGGAGCAATCACCGTGACTTGTGCATTACGATAGCCATACGCTTCCCCCCATTCCAAAGCGCGATCCCAAGAATCTCGAGCCGCATCAAGCAAATCTTTATCCACAAACGTGGCATCAATACCCACCGGAGTGATGCTAAGATTTTCATACTCTTTATTATCCATATTATAAGCCGCGCGACGATGATTGCGAATCACACGTAACATAGATTCGGCACTTTTTTCATGAGCGGGAAATACCCCACGAACTTTAGCCATTTGCGCAGACGTGGCATACGCCTCTCCACACATGAGTGCCGTGATCGCCCCACAAATCGCCATCCCTTCTTCACTGTCATAAGGGATTCCTTGTCGCATGAGCACCGACCCAATATTCGCATATCCCAATCCAAGCGTGCGGAAATTGTAACTCAATTTGGCAATGGATTGAGATGGAAACTGAGCCATGAGCACAGAAATTTCAAGCACCATGGTCCACAAACGACAACTATGACGAAACCCTTCTACATCAAACACTTTCTTTTCTTCATCATAATATTTCACCAAATTGATGGACGCAAGATTACACGCCGTGTCATCCAAAAACATATATTCACTACATGGATTGCTTGCATTAATACGTCCGCTTTCAGGGCAAGTATGCCATTCATTGATGGTTGTATCGTACTGAAGCCCCGGATCCGCACACATCCACGCAGCTTGAGAAATTTGATCCCATAATTCACGGGCCTTAAGCGTCTTATAGACTTTTCCATCCGTACGATTGACCAGATCCCAGGTACCGTCTTTCTCCACCGCACGAATAAAATCATTGGTCACTCGCACTGAATTATTGGAATTTTGACCGCTCACGGTTGAGTAAGCCTCAGAACGAAAATCCACATCATACGTTCCAAACGTGAATGTCTCGGGAGTGAGGCCGTTTTCCGTGACCATCAAAATAACTCGCTTAACAATATTAAGAGGAATGTGCGCTTTGCTTGATTTAAGAATCAAACGTTTAAGCTCAGGATTGGTCTCTGCATCTGCACCTTTGGAATGAACGGAGTCAACAATGCCTTTAAGATGCTCATAACAAAGCTTAGACCCGGCCACAAGCGCCGCCACTTTTTGCTCTTCAATCACTTTCCAATTAATAAAATCTTCAATTTCGGGATGATCCATGTCCACGCACACCATTTTGGCGGCGCGGCGCGTGGTTCCACCGGATTTAATGGCGCCGGCCGCTCGATCAAACACTCGCAAGAAACTCATGAGCCCGGATGACTTACCTCCACCCCCCAGCGTCTCATTATTCCCACGTAACCGAGAAAAATTCGAGCCCGTCCCCGATCCATATTTAAACAACAATGCCTCACGCGTGACTCCATCAAAAATTCCACCTTCGCCCACCAAGTCATCTTTAATAGATTGAATGAAACAAGCATGGGGTTGAGGTCGTGTGTACGCATCATCTGATTTCCTAACTTCTCCGGTGGCATCATCCACATATGAATGACCCTGGGCTGATCCTTTAATCCCATAAGAATGAGCCAATCCCGTATTAAACCATTGAGGACTATTGGGAGCGGCCCGTTGTGTGATGAGCAAATATTTCATTTCATCTTCAAAGGCCTGTGCATCTTCAGAAGTTTCAAAATAATTATATTTTTCTCCCCAATAACGCCATGTTTCCGCCAAACGACTGACCACTTGCTTAGCCGACCATTCTCCTCCCAACACCGGCTTTCCGGTTTTATCCAAAAGCGGCTTCCCGGTTGCACGATCGATTTGAGGCACACCCTGTTTGCGAAAGTACTTCTGGGCCAAAACATCCGTAGCCACCTGGGACCAAAAAGTAGGAACCTCTAAATCTTTTTGCTCAAACACCACCGACCCATCCGGATTGGTGATTTTGGACGTGCGCAACTCAAACTCAATGCCGGAAAATGGATCCTGACCTTTCGCTGTAAAATAACGAGAAATCTTCAATCCGTTGGGACCGACTTGAGAGTTAAAAATTGCCTCACGTGTCTCTTTTGAAAACGTGGACGAAGGAGTGACCGTGGAAGGAGACATGGGTTAGGAGGGTTAGAAGCCAAAAAAACACCGAAACGAGGGTCAAAGCACTATATATTGTGTTTGAGAACAAAAAAAGCACTATATGTAGTAAACAACAGTCTATTTATTCATAACCCTAGGGTCAAGACCACTTTGAAAAACAGACTTGGCAAGTCTTCGGTTTGTAGGGCCAATAACAAAACACACAAAAAATTCAGCTTACTGAAGCCGTTTTGCAAAAAGCGTTGCTTCGCGCAAAAGACGTCGTCGAACTTTTTCAGCCAATTCCGGATACTGAGTCAAGCAACGTTCTTGTAACACCTGAATGTACTCCAAATGGCCATTCAAAAATCGATTCAAAACCCAAATCACCGCCTCATCCGTCATGTGTTCAATCATAAGATGAAATCGCATCCAATCTTCCCCAGTAAGCAGAGGAGAACAAAACACCAACTGCATGATTGCGCTTCGTAATGTTTGATCCGCACAATAATTCAAATCATCTTCTCCCAATGCATGAACCAAATCATACAACTCTTTGAGTCGTTCTTTTTCAAACAAAATCACTGACAACCAAGATTCCGATACATCTTCCATTGATTCCAAAATAAACAACGACTCTTCAATCAACTCCGGCAATGAGACCGCTTCCTCCAAAGCCAAATCCAATTGAGACGCCAATGATTCACGCAATTCCGGATCCTGAAACTCATCCAAATGCTCCTTTTCATCAATAAATCGAGCCACCGTACGAAGCAATACTTCATCACACCGTTCCATAAAATCATACTGCAATTCATCCAAATCACATCCTCCCGTATCACCTTCATTGAGACGATCCATAAACCGATCCAATGCCAAAAACTTCATTGAATCAAAATCCACCCTTCTTCCATCACATACCGTTGCTTCAGAATTTTGGATGCGGGGCATTTAATTTATTTTTATTTTTGGGTATTAAGAAATTATACCTGAAATTCAGATCAAAATCCACCCCTATAAGTCAGTTGCGCTTTACATATTTTAAAAAACTACGACAAAGAAAAAGATCGCAAATAACAACCTTTTTTGATAAAGTAAAAATCATGAAAATTCTAATCACAGGCGCACGCGGTTTTCTTGGACAACATTTTCAGCAATTTCTAGCTGATCAAGGCGAAACCGTGATCGCAAGCAAAGCTGACATCGGCAACCTGGAACAAGTTCGCAAAGAACTGACCGATCACTCACCCGACATTGTTCTTAACTGCGCCGGCAAAACCGGCCGACCCAATGTGGACTGGTGTGAAACCCATCAAGCAGAAACCCTCTATGCCAATGTAACCGGCCCCCTCATTCTTTTACAAGCCTGCACTGAATCCAATGCCCGGTTGATTCACCTAGGCTCCGGTTGCGTGTACGACGGAGACAACAATGGCCTTGGCTTTTCCGAAACCGATGCTCCTAATTTTGATGGCTCCTTTTATAGTCGAACCAAAGCCTGGTCCGAACGCATGCTTTCCGAATTCCCAGTCCTTCAACTCAGACTTCGCATGCCCATTGATGCCAATACGAGTGAACGCAATTTTATTTCAAAAATTCTCAAATACGACAAAGTCATCAATCTCCCCAACTCAATGACCGTGATCGAAGACTTCCTCCCCGCTTCTTATGAACTCATGAAACGCGGCAAAACCGGCATTTATAACATGACCAACCCCGGCCAAATCGATCACAAAACCATCCTTGATCTTTACAAAGAAGTCGTGGACCCCAACTACACCTACACACTCATGTCCGTTGAAGAAATGTACGAAAAATACGCGAGCGCCGGTCGCTCCAACTGTTTTTTAAACACCACAAAACTCGAATCCGAAGGCATACACATGCGCCCCATTGAAGAAGCCATCCGTGACTGCATTGAAAAAGGATTCAAAAAATAATCAGCATGAACGGCTTTTTCATTCCTTTTATTACCATCTTACTCACCGAAATTGGAGACAATAGCTTTTTGACACTCGCCTATCTCGCTTCTAAAAGCCACAAACGAATCACAGTCCTGAGCGCAGCAATGCTCGCCTATATTTTCATGAATAGCACCAGCGCATTCATAGGCCATCGCCTCACAGGACTCATTGACTTCACTATCCTTAAATCAATCGCCGGAATCATCTTTATCGGATTCGGACTTGCATCTTTTTTTATTAAAGAAAAGAAAAAGATTAAATCTCCACCCCAAATCAGAAAACTATTCATCACCACATTCACTCTTATACTTCTCACCGAAATTCTCGACCGATCCAACTTTGCAACCATACTATTCGCCACTCAATATGAAACGCTTCCCGTCATCATCGGAGTCCTCTCTGCCCATATTCTCACCGCCATACTCGCCATTGAACTTGGAAAACGCGTCCTCCACAAAATACCCACCCACTTGCTCGCCAAATTAGGCGGAATTTTATTTCTCACCATCGGATTGTGGACTTTCTGGACTTAACTATTTTACGCATGAACATTTCATGAACGATACTCCTTCCCTATGTGCAAAACTCTCACTCCAATCAGAGTAAACTTGTCCCGGGACAACGTTTCTACATTGAAACCACATAGTGCCTGCTCAAAATGTCATCAAACCATTCAATCGTGCTTTCCCTCCGATCGCCCAGAAAAAGTTTTTTGTGAACCGTGTTACTTAAAAGAGCTCTACTAAAAAAGCTAAATCTGATAGAAAAAACATTTCAACTTATAAGGATACTTAAAAGAAATTTATCCTCTTGTAACAGGTTCAAATTCAGACGAAAATTTAATCATATTTTATTCTCCATAACCCTCCCTACAACATGGTGGTTACAAAGAAAAAAGTTGCTCCTAAAAAAGCAACTCCCAAGAAGAAGGTGGCTCCCAAAAAAAAGGTAGTCGCCAAAAAAGCAGCTCCTAAGAAGGTAGCTCCCAAGAAAAAAGTAGTTGCTAAAAAAGCAGCTCCTAAGAAGGCAGCCCCCAAGAAGAAAGTAGTCAAAAAAGCTACTAAGAAGAAGTAACCGATAACGTTACCCCCCTTAAAAGAGGTCGCCATTCAGGTGGCCTCTTTTATTTGCTGTTAAAATAAAATTTCAACACAACTAAATTGCTCAACCTATAAAATCACCATAAATTGGAACTTGTCCTAACCCGACTAACTCATGGTTCCACCGCATCCACCCTCGGCAGCAGAAAACCTCGACGAATTATTCACCCGAGCAAACGAGCCTTTTTATTCTGAAATAAATCCGGAAGAGTTTGAAGGGAAAGACACCACTGGGAAAGTTATTGATATCAAACATTTCTACCCCGTAAAAACCTCAACCCGAGAAATAGTTGAACATCAAAATACTGATGGAACTATTTTAAAAATCCCTCACTACGCTCAAGAAATAGCTAAACTCATTCAATGGGCCCATGAAAATAACATCCGTTTGATCCCCATGGGCGGGCAAACCAGTTCAGGACTTTTCAAAATAGATTCAGACGCTGATACCGGCGACGGAGTTCAAGGAATTAAATTAAACACCATTGCCGAAATCACTCAACTTCGTCCCCTCGCACACATTCACGAAACAAATAAAGTGCCCTCCAGCATCACGGTTCCAGCCAATGCAACCATTCACTCCATCAATGCACTTTTATTAGAACAATACCCCGAAGGCAACTTTATTGTCGATTTTGACATCACAACCGACACTTCTTCACAAGTTGGCCCCAACTGGCTCAATGGAGCTTTGGGAGATTCACGGAATCCACTTCCTGTTGACTCCGCCATCGTAGTAGATGGAGATGGATATGTTCGAAACATCACAGATCCACAAGAAATCGATGCCTACCGTGGCACACATGGCTATGCAGGCATGGCCACTCAACTCACATTAAGAGTTCAAGAAGTCCCACCAAAACAAGAAATCATTGTTCTTCCACTTGTCGGAAAAAGCGCGAGTGAAGGATTTCTTCAAAGTTACCCCCAAATTGCAGCTGAACTCGCTGAATACATGCATCAAATGCATCCTCATGATGTTTGGATTCGAGGCGCAGAAATTCTAGATTCCAGTGGGATGAAACGCATCATTGAAACAGAACAACAATTAGGAGCAAATATTTGGAGCCACCAAGCGAGACAATTTGCCAATACCACCCTGGGAAAGAACCATGGAGCAGTACTTCTTAATGTGAGACATGATTTTCCAGAGGGAGAAAGCATTCAAAGTGAAATGGAAAAGGCCGGCATCGCCCTACTATTGGAACGCTCTGAAATGGCTGCCCATCGAGATGACCCCGATTATGCCAATATTTCCCCTTTCACAGAATTTCATCCTTTTATTCAAAAACTGGCACGTCTTATCTATGAAACCCAAATCATTGATGAGAATCAATTCAAAGTATTAACCACCCCCGCAGAAATTCAAGCCATGTCTGATTTGCGAGAACATGTACCCTTACTTGCACGTCAAGAAGCAGGATTTAAACAAAATTATTCACGCTCAATGGACCGTGATGTAGTAATCCGCATCAAAGACAAATTCGCCATTGCTGAAGCCCGAGCTCACATCCAAAATGCCATCGCTGCGATTCTAACTCCCAGCATTGAAGCATTTGAAGAAGCGAATGCCATTAACGGCATCCGTGGCATGCTCAATGGACACTTACTGGGAATTTTGCGTGAACTCACTGATGCCCAACAAGATGAATATTTCAATGGAGGATTCAACATTCATTTACGCTTAACCGGCGATAAAAATCAAAAGGAAACCATTGATGACATTTTAAATCGACTCAATACCCGTCTCACTGAACTTGAAGCAGAATTAAATCAAAAATATCAACATCAAGGATTTGAAGTGGCCACATTGGAAGGAGAGAAAAAATACCCCCACTTAGTCGATGACCTCAAGCATTTAATAGAAGATCGCCCCGACCTAGCCAAGGCACGATTCGACCTCATTGAAGAACGCGGCCACAACACCCTCAACTTCCGCATTCCCTCAGCCCTTAAAATGGCCATGGCAACATTAAAAGGAAAAACAACTGAAATTATTACAAGACTTTCCATTGTAAGAGACCAACCCCAAAGTCCCGCATAAACTTGCCATTTCAAACAAACAAAAGTACAATCATACATATTGCTCTTAACCTATCCCAATGGATAAAAATCGAGCCAACTCATCAGTGGTCGCGATCCTCGTCCTACTTTTAGTGATCGCGGGA
>Ga0210006_1000693_pt1 | contig 25687 bp, 24 predicted proteins | sample CryGey02umfilter_2_FD_185452 | JGI IMG/M metagenome (GOLD analysis project Ga0210006, IMG submission 185452) | Groundwater microbial communities from aquifer in Utah, USA - Crystal Geyser 4/10/14 0.2 um filter (SPAdes) (version 3) | ecosystem: Environmental > Aquatic > Deep subsurface >... | reverse complement strand
ACACGATGGTCAACGCAATAACATTGCTAAGATTGTCACTCCATCCGGTAATATGCGTAATCCATGTCGCAAGCCACAGATAGTACCGACTGGATACATACGCCCCGACAACAGTACCCAAAAGCGACCCAAGAGTATGAATAAATCCAAACCAGATACCAAACATTGCGAATCCAGCAATGATAATGAGAAGAACGATATCAAACAGGCCCATACGTGTAGTTAATTAGTAAATTTGAATATTAGAAAATTTTGTCTATGACTTGAAATTATGCTCAACATAGCCTATACTATCAGCTATGAATAGTACACTGCCACAATCTGTCACATACATCGCTCGAGATATCGAACGCGCACTTGGCGTACAAAAAAATACTGTCAACTATGCCATTATCTCAAATAACAGCACTTTTGCCAAAGAGTCTGTACACAGCTATGATGTGACCCTTGTCGAAAGTGATGAAACACTCAGTACACAAGAGCTTTTGGCAGGTTCAAATATTGAAAAGAATACACATATTCTTGTTTTCAAAAACACAAAAGCAATAGAGCGCCTTGCCACTGAAAAAGAAGTACATCTCCTCAATCCTTCCGCAGAACTAGCAGGAAAGATAGAAGAAAAAATTTCTCAAATAGCATGGCTTGGTGAACTGACCAAATTTTTGCCACCACATGATATCAAAACATGCAAAGAACTTATGTTTGACATGTCACCATATATTGTACAGTTCAACCACGCACACAGTGGTATAGGAACAATGCTTATTACATCTGAAGGAGACCTCGTAGAAGTGAAAGAAAAATTTCCAAATCGTCCTGTCCGAATGACACAGTTTATCGATGGGCCAGTGTATACAGTCAACGCTGTTGTGCATACTGGGGGTGTACTTGTAAGTAGCCCGAGCTATCAGATCACTGGCCTCTCCCCTTTTACCGACAATCAGTTTACTACTATCGGGAATGACTGGGGTGCTGCGCATACCATGCTTTCGGATGCACAAAAAGAAACCATTCACACAATGGCAACAGAAATTGGAGAACAAATGAAAAACGATGATTGGAAAGGATTGTTTGGTATTGATGTTGTTGTGGAAGAAAAAACTGGCACTGTCTATCTGATAGAAATCAATGCACGTCAACCTGCGTCTACGACGTTTGAAAGTTGGTTGCAGGACAGTAGCGTAGCAACATACACGTCAGAACTTTCTACATTTGTTGCACATCTTCGAGCCTTGTTGGGAGAAAATCTTTCGGAATATTCTCTCATTCCGGTTGAACATGGTGTACAAATCTTACAACGGATGACCACAACAATAGCCGATGTACAACCTGACAGCATTACGGTTCTTCGTGATCTAGATTGTACAGTGATTCCATATGATCAAAGAACACTCGGGGCAGAATTGTTGCGCATTCAATCAGATGAATCGTTTATTCAATCACATACTCTCTTTACAGCACTGGGAAAAAAGATTGCACACGAGTTGGAAAAATCAAACAAAAACATATGAACACAGCACTCTCACAAGCAGCCGTAGATCGTATCCATGCTTACGAAACACTTACCTTTGGAAAGAATACGGTTGTCTGTCCATATTTCAATAATAAACGCCAAAAAATTCGTGGTGCCCTTCGTGCACTAATAGGCAAAGGATCTCCCGAAGAAATTGTTGAAGAAGCGACTATCTTGGCGCTGCGTCAACATACAGACTTACGTACCTGTGACACAAAAACCATCACCACATTTTTGGTTGATCACAATCTTGGTATAGACTGTTCCGGTTTTGTATACCATATCCTTGATGCTGAAATGAAAGGAACAAAAGAAAAAACTCTGAAAAAAATTCTTCATTTTCCATTTGCATCCTCCCCTCTCAAAAAACTCCGCACAAAACTTCGCCCAATTGAAAATACAAATGTCAAAACACTCGCACACGAAAAGAATTCTTCATTTGTGTTACTTTCCAATATACAAGCAGGAGACTTCATCACGATGATTGGTAGCAAAAAAGTGGGCAATCCTGATCATATTCTTCTCGTAGAATCAGTTGACGAACATGTTGTGACACTCGCGCACTCATACAAACTCCCAAAAGATGGAAAGTATAATCATGGAATAAGGCACTGCACCGTGACAATTACTGATCCGAAAAAAACTCTTCTTGAACAAGATTGGGAAGATCCAGAAATGTTGGAAGTGTTGAAAGAGGCTAGTCTTATAGAAGTGAGACGGTTACACTGATTTACATGTTCTCTGCAGCCAGCATTGAGTCTTCAGAAAAATCACCCCGATGATATGCATCAATAATTTTTTGAAACTCGGGTTCTCTTTCTTCCAAAATTTCCAAGAGTCTCTTAAAATGACTCTGGTTCCAATCCTGATAAAATATTCTAAACTCTTGAGGCAGCAAAGTTCCTTCAGGAAATTGAGAAAAATCTTCAATGCGTTTTTTTTCTTGAAGATATATTTCAGGAAGAGGCATATCTCCTCCCAATGTTGCCAATATACCTTCTGCCTTATTTTTTAAAATTTCTTCCGTAGGTCCTTCAACATTAAGATCGATTTCAGCATCAAGGGATTCACCAGTACCCTTATCAAACAATTCCTTCAATAATGCCATTCTCCTTTCATCAGTATTCATACTTTATAATGTGATAATTTAACAACAATATTAGTAGAACACAATTTTTTTTTAAATGCAAAAAAACAGCCTCTTACGAAGCTGTTTTTTTTCGTGCTATATGTAGTTATGTGTTTCGTGACAATGCTAGAGCATCTGCTGAATAGCAGCATCTACTGCTGAGAATGGTTGTGCACCACTGACAACAGATTGTTCACCATTTGGCCCTACGAGGATGCTGTATGGCGTTCCACGTCCTCCTGCTGCTTGTGCACTGGCTTCATCAGCTTGTACGTCTGATGCATATTTGTTGCTTGACACACAACTATCAAATTTTGACACATTCAAACCAATTTCTTTTGCAATACTAGAGTAAAATGATGTACTAAGTCCTTCTTGATTTTGGAACAATTTTGCATGAAATTCCCAGAACTTTCCTTGTTCTGCGGCACACTCAGATGCATTTGCTGCAGGCGCTGCATTTGGGTGGATAGAACGAAGTGGAAAATGTCGGTAGACAACACGTACGTCATCTGGATATTTTTCCAATACTTGATCGATCGTTGGTTCAAATGCTCCACAGTATGGACATTGGAAATCAGAATATTCTACGAGTGTAATTTTTGCTTTCTTTGCTCCTTTGATATGTTCATCATCCGCAACTGGCTCAAGGGTAATTGCTGTTGGTGCAGCATTGCCAGTATTGGCAACTTGCGTTGGTGTTCCTGCGTTGACGGCAACCTTTGTATCTTTGTCCCCAAGCTGCATGCTGAGGAGAATAAAGAATCCAATGGTACATAGGACCAAGACGCCAGCAACGATACCGAGAAGGAATGTTTTCCCTTGGTTCATGCCTGACATAGGTGTGTTTTCTTCCATAATATAAATATATTAATAAACAAATAAACGTGAATATGAGTATAACATAGAGGAACTATCCCCAGCAATACCTACATAAACTCTAACAACTTTGTATAATGAAACACATCAAAAAATTGATAAAAGAGTGCTGTCCAGACCCCCATTTGGTTGAATAAGAGAAGAACACCGATACACACAAGGAATACGCCACCAACAATAGAAATAACACGAAGATACTTTGTTATTTTCTGAATATACTGGAGTGCGTGTCCAATCCCAAACGCAATTGCCAAAAATGGCAATGCCAAACCAAGTGAAAAAATGCTCAGTAAAAATGCGCCTTGCAACGCTGTCGAACCATTCGCAGCGAGAACGAGGACGGTGCCAAGAATAGGACCAATGCAAGGCGTCCACCCAAAGGCAAAGGTTGCACCAAATAACAGTGAGCTGAGTGGTTTCCCTGGTTTTAGTGAGGTGTGAAACCGGGTATCTCTTTGCAAAAATGCAAAACGTTTGAACAGAGGCAGATCGAGCATAAAGAGCCCAAACAAGATAATCACCACACCACCAACGCGACTCAATATCAATCTATATTTGCCAAGTACTGCTCCGCCTGCCCCAAAGGCTGTGCCAAGCAGTACAAACACGACACCAAATCCAATGACATAGAGCAAGCCATTGAGCAATATTTTTTTTCTTACGAGCGTCCCCACCGCCCCCTTTTTTATATCACTCAGAGACACACCACTAATAAATCCCAGATAACCTGGAACAAGTGGCAACGTGCATGGCGCAAAAAAGGTAAGGAGACCAGCAAGAAAAACTGGGACAATGAGTGTAATATCCATAGTAGTCACAGTATAGCTCGCAACGTCCTTTTCTCCTATTGTGGATAAGAAAAAAAATTCCCCATTTGCATATAGGACAAAGGTCTCTTATACTAGCTTTCTCATTCACAAAAACTATGCTCTCTATGAATATCTTCAAAAAATACTATGCCTCCCCTGTCTATGCACACTGTGATGGACCGTGTGGTGTGTATGATCCAGCATCAGCTCGTATTGCAGGAGAGGCAGTATTGTCTATGACAAAAAAACTTCTGGATCTCCATACACCAGAAGCAGGAAACGACAAAGCAACACTCGCCTATTACAATACGATGACACGGTATATTCAGATCAAAGAAGAAGAATCTGAAAAATGTAAACGAGAAGTCTTGATTCTCTGGACTGATTATTTCAAACCGGTTCACCTCGAAAAGTTCCCAGATCTCCATGACCTCATCTGGCAAACAACAAAACTTTGTTCTTCAAACAAACATGAAGTCAGTCTCGAACATGCAAGCGAACTTATAGTTAATCTCGAAAAAATTCATACTATTTTTTGGGAAACAAAAGGAAGAAAAGTGGACTGGGTAATAGCAAGTTAGATACCTACGTCATCTCGAGCGACCGAAGGAAGCCGAGAGATCTCGATGCAAACACGAGATTCCTCGACTTCGCTCGGAATGACGTTGCATAAAAAATCAAGAAGCCCCGCGTCGATCAAGTCGAGCGGGGCCTTCTGCGGAGCTGAGCGGGGCAAGGTTCATCCCCCGAAGAGGACGAGTGCCCACGCGGAAAGCCCCGCGTAGCCGAAGCGCTGCCCGAACTGTCGGGTTGCATGCGCGGTGGTGGTGGTAATGCCAATGTTCATGTCCGCTGCGAAGGCGATCAAGAACATACTTATCCCCACCAGCGTCTTCACGATGATCTCGGTCGCAACCGACACATCGTTGTAGCGGTGGTTGTGGATCAGAATCCACATAACCGCCACCCCCACGAACACGTACGCGAGGCGCTCACCGAGCTGGACGAACCAGCTGAGACGCTCACGCTGAAACGTCGTGGGGCGCGCCACCTCGACGAGGAGGATGAAGATCGAAGCGATGAGGACGAAAATAATCGCCTTGCAGTCCACCAGACACCTCCTGTAAAAGGGTGGAACGAGAAAATATAACATAAATAAGCGATTTTGTCAAGGTAGTCATATGAATAGAGAGATACAAAAAGCGAAGATAGCAACACTATTTTTGGTATATATTGGCTTATTCAAGCGTAATATGGTAATCGGAGACTCGATGGATCCCCTTCTCCATGATGGGGATATCGTATTTTCAAAAAAAACGCTGGATTTGCAAATTGGCGATATCGTTATTGCAAGGCATCCGTTTCGGAAAAAAGAGATTGTCAAGCAAATTGTAAAAATTGTTGGAAATTCTCTTGAACTTCGTGGATTGAATAAAAATGAAAGTGAGGATAGTGGGACGTTTGGCTCTATTTCAAAAAAAGATGTACTGAGAGTTATAGTAGCAAAAAAATATAAGATATAAAAAGGAACTCCTCTCGGAGTTCTTTTTTATATCTTATATTTTCTCCTAGTAATCTCGCAATTTTTCAATGATTCCAAATGCTGCAATTTTTTCAAGCGCCTTCGCTTCTATCTGACGAATACGCTCACGTGTAACATCAAACTCTCTTCCCACTTCTTCGAGTGTGTGTGTCACACCATCTTTGAGTCCAAAACGCATTTCAAGAATTTTTTGCTCACGGGGAGACAGTTCACTAATAGCTTCCTCAATATAATCTTTGAGAAGCTCGACACCTGCGGCATGCGCGGGACTGACGTTCTTTACGTCTTGGATGAAATCCGCGAGAGAGGAATCATCATCATCATCATCTCCAACAGATGTTTCAAGTGAAACAGTGTCTTGAGAAATTTTGATAATATGTTTTACCTTTTCAAGATCCTCCCCCATTTCTGCTGCGAGTTCTTCGGGTGTTGGATCACGACCAAGATCCTGGAGCAATCGTCGTTGTCGCTGTTTGAATCTATTGATCGTCTCTACCATGTGAACGGGAATACGAATGGTACGAGACTGATCTGCAAGTGCGCGCGTAATAGCCTGACGAATCCACCATGTGGCATACGTAGAAAATTTGTATCCACGACGATAGTCAAATTTCTTTACCGCGCGAAACAACCCAATGTTTCCTTCTTGAATAAGGTCAAGAAGAGAAAGTTGCTTCCCAACAAATTTCTTGGCAATAGAAACAACTAAACGAAGGTTTGCCTCGATCATCTGGCGTTCAGCAGCTTTGTCACCTCGCTCTTTTCGTTTTGCAAGAGATACTTCCTGCTCAGCATTCAAGAGAGGAATTTTCCCAATTTCCCTCAAGTACATTTGGATAGAATCCTGAGAAATACTTGCGAGGTCAAAAACCCCTTTTTCTTGATCTGGTTGTTGCCCACGGAATTCGGCAAGCTGACGTTTTTCTTCCTCACGATGACGCCCGAGGAGACTCTTGATGGGTGGACTTTCCACGATAGGAACACTGTTGAAATCGAGTACATCCAGGAACCCTTCAAAAATATCTACATAGTGTTCCAGATGAGGAAAAGTTTGAAAAATTTCTTGCTGTGTCAAAAAACCACGGCGACGTCCCTTTTCTAGGATGTCCCACATGTGTTTTTCAGTTGGTTCGACAATATCACTCTTTGGGAGTGATACAAGTAGTTTTTTCTTTGGGACAAGAGTCTTTTTCGGAGACTTCTTTCCGGACGAAACACGTTGCTTTCGTACTGGTGTTTTTTTTGTGTTGGGTGCTACTGTACGAGTGACTTTCTTTTTTGCAATTGTCTTTTTTATCGCGGTGACGTTCCGCGTTTTTTTTGTGGCCGTTTTTTTCTTTGAAACGGTCGCAATTTTTTTGCGAGGAGCAGATTGTTTCACTGCTTTTTGTTTGGTCGAAGGTGCCTTTTTCTTGGCAACAATCTTCCGTTTGGTTGTGACTGTTTTTCTCGGCGGCATTGAGAAAAAATAAAAATTAAAAAATATCTTTTACACTGTTGTATTGAGCGCCTGTACTTCTTGGATTAGTTCATTCATCTTGTCGTGATCTTTTTCTGCCTCTGCTTGCCGTAGAGAAAGTTCGAGCGATGACAATCTGATCTGTCTTAGCGTATCATGAAAGGAAAATAGGGTTTCTTCACTTTCCTTTTTCAACGCATTTGCATCCAAATCACTCAAGGCAAGTCCAGCTTTGAGCGAAAGCACATCCAATATATTTTCTCCCTCTGAGTTTACAAAAAATTCCCGAAGTGCATCGGTATGGAGAGAACGATCCGTAGTATACTGTACTTTTAGTTTTTCGTAAAGAGGATAGAGTGACATCTCTTTTATCTGTGGAAAACGGTCTTCCTGAACCTGCTCGAGTGTACTGCCGTCCCCTGATGCCAAAATAGCCATGAGATACTGTTCAAAGAGTTGTTCTGATCTGGAAAATGTCTTTTTTGCCACAGGCTTGGCAGGTGCAGACGAAGATGGGGCTACCTGCACATGAGGTCCTTTTTGTTCGACTCGTTTCATGTCTTCTCGCAAGATACTCGTATCTACCCCCACACGACTAGCGAGCTGCTGGAGCCAATGATCTCTCTCGACGGCGTAAGAAATGATAACAATTTTGGGCAAAAGTTTGTCCACAATTTTTTGTTTTTCTATTGGGTCTGACAAATTTTTTCCCGCAAAAGCACGAGAAAATCGCCAATTCATTACAGGACTTGCATTCTTTACCGCATCAAACCAGATATCAGGATTTGCCTTCAAACATTCATCAGGATCTTTTCCTTTTCCTTCTGGAATTTCAATCACCTTTATATGCATGCCCTGCACAACGGCGAGATCAATTCCGCGGTCTACGGCATGTATCCCTGCATCATCAGCATCAAATGCCATGTTCATATTGCTCGAATATCGCTTGAGCAAAATAATTTGTTCACTCGTGAGTGCTGTCCCACTCGTGGCAACAACGTTCTTCATACCTGCTTGATGACACGCAATCACATCCATCTGTCCTTCGACCATCACCACAACATCTTTTTTACGAATATCTTGCTTTGCTTTATTGAGTCCAAAAACAACACGCGACTTGTCATACACAGACGTCTGGGGTGTATTCACATATTTTCCACCACTTTTTTCTGTTTCTACCAGCACCCGACCAGTAAATCCGACAACATTGCCATGCACATCCCAAATAGGAAACATAATGCGTCCACGAAATCTGTCATAAAATCCTTTTCCATTTCCTGCTGTCGCCCCATCTTTTTTTATGGTAAGTCCCGACGCCACAAGATCATCGATGCTATATCCTTTTTTTAATAAATACGACGTCAACAGATCCCATTGATCTGGAATAAATCCAATCTGCCAATCAACAATCGTTTCGTGTGTAAGCCCTCGCTTTTCGAGATATGCCTGAGCATCTTTTGATGCATCTGTATTCAAGAGAACGTGATGATAAAATGCTGTTGCTTTTGCATTAATATCTTTTATTCTATTTTTTTGACTCGAGGCTTCTTTGTCTTCAAATGTGTTGGTGAGCTGGATACCAGCTTTTTGGGCCAGCATTTTCAGAGCCTCGACAAAGTCCAGGCCTTCTATTTCCTGTACAAAACTAAAAATATCACCACCCTTGTTACACCCAAAACAATGCCAGCTCTGACGTTCACGATTTACCATAAAAGAAGGAGACTTTTCCTGATGAAATGGGCAGAGACCTTTGTGATTGATGCCTGATGGCTTCAGTTGGACATACTCCCCTACCAATTCCACAACATCAATCTTTTGTTTTACTAGTTCCGTGTCTTTCATAGTGTTTGTACAGTACGTCAGAAAGAGATAAAAATCAAGATGACCAACAGATGATAAATCTAGGCAGATATACCCAATCTATAGTATACTTTGTTCACTATTTATTTATCATTTTTTATGGAAACTCCTCCGCAAACACCTAAAGAGACTGTTGCACCGATACCTATCGATTCAACCGAACCGGTTCTGATACCAGTATCTCATGTTGAAAAAAAATGGTGGATTCTTTTTGGAACAATAGCAACGGTTATCGTTGTCTTTTTTGTATATGCCCTTACATTGTTTCTTTCTTCACGTCAAAACACATCAGATGTTACAATCCAACCTACAGAACAAAACAAACAGGTAGCAAATGACATCTCACAAAAAGAAGAACAACTGCCAGTACCACTAGTTGAAGCACCTCCTACATTTCAATCCTATCTCGATGGACTTTCCTATACTGAGAATGATGAAGAAGGACTAAACATCGCAACATATACAATCAATTCAGATAGATCTATCACAAAAGCTAGCCTCACGAGCAATCCAACATATCTCCAAGAATCAAATAATGTAGATGAACACACGTTCTTGTGGACATTCTATACAGATATATTTACAGACGTCCCAGATATTGGATATCTCAAAAGATTTATTATCAATACAGATGGAGAAGAAGGATCACTGGCTTCCATCTATCTCGATGATTCGTATGTATGGGAGCTCTATATAGATCCTGCTGATGCACTGCGCGATGGCAAACTCTTTGACCCACAAGATTTCACATATACGCTTGTTCATGAATTCGGACATCTTTTTACCCTCAACGAAAGTCAGGTTGACTATTCTGTTATTTATGAAGATGAATGCTCAACCCACCTTCTTTCAGAAGGATGTCTCTACCCAACAGCATACTTTACACAATACTTTTCGGAATTTTGGGAAGGTGATCTCTATGATGAATGGTATATGGTTGTGGACGGAGAATCAGAAGATAATGTTGAGCTTTTTTACAATGACTACGAAGATGAATTTGTGACAGAGTATGCAGCAACTGACCCAACCGAAGATATTGCAGAATCATTTGCACATTTTGTACTCTTGAACAAGCCAAATGCAGTAGAGACTATTGCTGAAGAAAAAATATCGTTCTTTTATGACTTTCCAGAACTTGTTTCTCTGAGAGATACTATCCGACACAATATTGAACAAAAAGATCCTGCTTTTTTTTCTCATCCGTTACTTATAAAATAAGAATTTATTAAGATATCCATATATCTATGTCAAAAAAAATAGTGTTGATTGGAGGGTCAATCTTTCTTCTTGTACTTCTCGGCGGAGGTATCTACTTCTACATGGCGAGCACACCACCATCTCAAAAACAGCCCATTCCCGTAGATACAAACGAAGTTACCGTACAGAAAATGCAAGAAGTATCACCTTCTAACGTACCAGAAAAACAAGCACAGCAAGATCGTATTGATGTCGCATTTGAAACATATTCAAACGAAGAAGAAGGTATTAGCATCGACTATCCAAAAAATTGGACCGTTTCAGAAGGATCAAGCCCAACTGTTGCAACATTTGCATCTCCCCTACAAAATAGCGATGACACCTTTCAAGAAACAGTAGGTATCATGGTTCAGGACAGTAGTGCAGCAGATCTTTCTCTTGAAGAGTTTCGTACACAAGCGACAACGGCTCTTTCACAATACATCCAAAATCTTCAAATCGTATCAGAAGATGACGATGAACTCGATGGTGAACCAGCAAAATCAATTCTTTTTTCTGGTACATATCCAACAGACGACCATCTTTCAGAAACATATCAAATCTATACAGTCTATGATGGCTATGTCTATATTATTACATACACAGGGATGCCAGATGATTTTGAAACACTCATGCCAACAGTAAAAGACATGCTTGCATCATTCTCATTCTAAATGATATTATATAAAAAATACTTGTTAATCGTATATATCTTATGGATACAAAAAAGTCTTTGGGGGCAGTCGCACTAGCACTTGCGCTCATAGGTGCAGGATGTTCTACCCCTGCCAATGCACCATCCTCTGGCGCAGATACAGCAAGCACTCCAAACAATGTAAGTGACGTACAACCAATGAAATACAAGGATTTTAAGGCAGGCATCACACTCTATTATCCAGGAGACTGGAAAGAACAAGCGCAGGCAAGTGGCAATGGCGTTGTTTTTTTGGCAAAAGCAGATGCTGAGGGATTTCATGACAGTGTTGGATTTGCAACACAAGACTTGAGTAAATTTCCACCTATCACCATTGATCAATATACTGGTATTATCAAAGATGACACCACGAAACGTCTGAAAAATGCAAATATTCTTAGTACAGAAACATTGACCATAGGTGGAAAGGATGCCGGTGTGATGACATACACAGCTGAGTATCCAGAGCAACCAGACAAACCAATGAAAGTACGAAATACATACGTTATGAACGACAAAACCATGTATATTCTTACATATACGGCTACGGTGGATAGTTTTGATACATATCTTCCACAAGCAAAAGCAATTGAAGCATCATTTACGTTTGATGCACCGATGGAATAATAGTCATCACATAAAAAAAGAACCTCGTGAAAAGGTTCTTTTTTTATAAGCAACAAATAGTATAAATATATATTTATACTATTTTAGTATGTTTACTGTACATAACAGAACTGTGCATAAGTCTACACAATTCCCTTTTATTATTATAACTACAGACGTATAATGCATGTATACACATACTATACACTCTTTTTAGCATTATTAATGCCTTACTATTTCACGATATGAACAAGCTTACACACAAACTTCTGGCAAAATTGAATATAGCTGTGGCACTCATAGTATCGATGGTGCTTGCAGGAAGTCTTGGAGGTATTACCTATGTGTTTGCATCAGGGACTTCAAACTTTACTCAAACTATCAATGCGGGAACCCTTTCTCTCGATATCGTTGATGGAAGCTACGCGAGTGTATCGAGCCCAACAATGGCAATGCCTGCAGCAACATTTAGTTTTGCATGTCAATCAAAAATTGGCTATTTCGGGACTTCCACACAACAGATTTATGTGTCAAATCCAGATGCAGCTGCAAATGGATGGACAGTAAGCCTAGCTGCAAGTAGTACCGCAGATGTATGGGCAAGTGCCGGAACACCGTTTGATTTTAACGATCCAACAGCATCTGGATGCACAGATAGCGCAGATACTGGTGATACAGTTGGAGGACAAATGACCGTAGATCCTAGTGTTGGATCAATAGCACAAGGTCCAAGTGCAAATGGGACAACAGGACTTTCACTGGGATCTTCATCCGCCTTCGAAGAAGGAGTAACTGATACTATCACAATTCTTACCAGTGACGGGACTACAGATATCGGTGACTGGACACTCCAAAGTGTGAAAATCACTCAGACTCTCCCAGCAGAACAACCAGCTGCTAGCGATTACAACATCGATATGGTACTCTCTATAGCAGCATCCTAAACAAACATTTCTGAAATTATGCAAAATGTAAACAATACAAAGACATTGTTTAGATTTGTTGCTGTAATCGTAATACTTTTTGCCATATCAACACTATCAACGGCAGATGTGTCTGCAATTGAATATGGTGGTTTTGGGGGAAAACCTGCGTACCCAGTCACAAACAACCCACGTACACAATCTATCTTTGTTCATACACTCGAAGCTGGTGTTACCCAAAAGGAAGGAGTAATGGTGGTAAACAATTCAGCTGAACCAAAAACAATTTTAATTTATGGCGTTGATTCCACTCCATCTACAGGAGGTGCTTTTGCGTGTGCACAAGCATCGGAAAATAGTAGCGATGTTGGGGCATGGATAACATTGGAGAAAACAGAAGTGACACTAGACCCTGGAACAAATGAAATCATACCCTTTGTCATAGATGTACCACAAAATGCTGGTGTAGGAGAACACAATGGTTGTATCGTCATGCAACAAAAAAAAGCTGTTCAAACAGGAAGCGGGGCAAATTTATCCTTTCGAACAGGTCTTCGTGTTGTCGTGACAATTCCAGGAGAACTCACACGAAAATTGGAAATTGCAGGACTTACGGTCACTTCCCAAAAAGGTGGCTATTTGTTGCATCCATTAGTAACAAATATTGGAAATGTTTCTATTGACGCAAAAGCCTTGGTAGAAACACGCTATTTCTTCGGTCTTACATACGCCACCAATGGTGGACAATACCCTATTTTGCGTGGAGATACATCAGACTGGAATTTTGAACTCAAAAAACCTTTTTGGGGTGGTCTCTATCGATCCAATGTGATTGTAAAGTACGATGAACATGCTGAAGCAACCGTAGGTATACAAAGTGGAAAAACATTAACAAAACTCAAAGGACCATCTGTCTGGTTTTTCAGCTTTCCAACTATTGGTGGATTGATTATAGAATTTGTTATATTGTTATTGGCATTATTTGGGGGATTTCTTCTTGTGGTTTCACAAAAACGAAAACAATGGATAATAGAACATTGGGTGGGGTATGAGGTACAACCAGGTGATAGTATAAATTCGCTGGCAACAAAGTTTGATGTATCTTGGAAACTTCTTGCGAAAGTCAACAAATTAAAACCACCGTATGCCTGTGCCCCTGGAGAAAAAATTAAAGTCCCACCAAAAACATAATATTTCAGAAATAGTAGTTCCTTTTTCAAAAAAATGGTTGTTGCGTATTGCAAATAATATACGACAGTTTGCAAGGAACATATTTCCTACAGTAAAAAAACGGAAAAGAATTTTTTTTCGTTTTTTGAGAGTTTCGTTTGTTACGACACTTCTATTCGCATGGATTTTTTCCGGCTGGCCACACATTGGGAAATTTCCACCAAAAACACAGAATGCACAAGCAGCTTCGGCAATTACTCTTATTTCTGGTGGTGCAATATCTGGTAATCGACAGAATGGGGCAGATGTAACACTACCATTTCCTGTAGGGGTTATGGAAGGTGATGTTGTCATTGTCTATGGAGGTCATCCTTGGAGATCTGGATATCCTGACGCGGGTGTAAGCACTAGTGGATATACACAAATTGCTCTGAATAATACAGCTGCTCCTGGTTTTGGTGCGTGGTATAAGGTGATGGGAGCAACACCCGATACATCTGTGATTGGTGTAGGCACAGGACATGGAGCAGATGGAACAGCCTATGCTGCTTATATTCTTCGTGGAGTTGATCCTTCTATTTTTGACCAAACGACTGTAACGGCTGGGCCTATAACTAGTACAAATCCTAACCCTCCCTCCATTGTTACTCAAACAGATGGAGCTTGGGTACTGGCATTGGCAGGAAGTAGAATATATGACACATCACCAGGTACCATCAGTGGTTATAGTAATGTCAATGGTAATTCTGGTAATGATAATGTTGACATATCCGTTCATGGCGCGACCTTAGAAAAAACAACTCATGGTACTGAAGATCCAGCGGCATGGTCAACATGGTCATCGGGTAATTGGTTTACAATAACCATTGCTCTAAAACCCTATTCAACGGCACCTTCGCTTTCTATTTCCCAACCAGATGGAGTGTCGAGTACTGTAAATATTGGTGATTCCTATGACATTACTTATTCACTCTCTGACAATGATGATGTAGTTACCGCTGCTTTCTACTATGATACTAACAACTCTGGTCTTGATGGTACTGCTATTACTGGAGCATGTGCCACTGCAGCAGAAGGGAATAATGCAACGTGTTCTTGGAATACGACGGGAATGACTGCTGGAACTTATTATATATATGGTGTCTCGGATGATGGTATCAATCCTACCACAACAGCATACTCTTCTGGTCCTATTACTATTACACTTGCTACACCAAGTATTACGACATCCACACCAAGTGGATCACATATTTCTATAGATTGGGATGCTGTGCTGGGCGCTTCTTATTATTCAGTAGTTATTTCTACTACAACTCCCGTAACAGAGGCTATTGTTGGGACAAATACCACAAATAGTTCCGCTTTACCTATCTCTAGATTCTATAACTATTCTTCCTCGGAGATGCTCTATCTCAATAGTGAATTAAATGGTTTGAATGGAGATATTAACTCTCTAGCTTTTTATAAAAGTAGTGGACTTACTAGCGTAACCATAGATAGTGTGGATATTTATCTGAAAACTACAACAGACACAACATTACCTACGGGTACTACTAGTTTGACAGGCTATACACAAGTATATTCAGGTTCATTTCCCAATACATCGTCAACGGTTGGTTGGATGAGTGTGAATTTAGACACTCCTTTTACCTACAATAGTACGGATAATTTACAAATTCTCGTGGTGAAAAATTTTCAGGATTATGCGATTTCTGGTTACCCTTATTACCGATATACTAGCACTGGCTCTTTTGTGGCAAGAAGTCATTTTAGCGATACAGTTGCCTGGTCATCTTCAGTAAACATGACACAGACATACAGTCGCCCAAACATAACATTTTCAACCGACGGAAACCTTTCTAACATTTTTTTTAGTGCAACAACAACAGCAAGCAATTATGATTTTACAGGATTGACTACCAGTACACTGTATAATTTTCAGGTCGCTGCCAGGGATGGATCAGGCAATTTCAGTGCATCGTCCACAGCATATTCTACATCCACTATAGCGAATGACTCCCCGACCCTTTCTCTTTCCCAACCAGACGGTACAGCGGATACCATAAATATTGGTGATTCATACAATATCACCTACTCACTCTCTGACGATGACGTTGTCACGGCTTCATTTTATTACGATACAGATGCATCAGGTCTGGATGGTACTGCTATTTCTGGAGCATGTGCTACGGCAGTAGAAGGAACTGATGCAACGTGTTCGTGGGATACGACAGGAATGACGGCGGGCACATATTATGTATATGGACTCAGCAATGACGGAGTGAATGCTACCACAAGCGCCTATTCATCTGGACAAATTACTATTAATATACCAACACCGAGTATTACATCTTCCACACCAGACACAACGAATATCACGGTCAATTGGGATACAGTGTTAGGGGCATCTATTTATACAATTGCTATTGCGACGTCAACACCTGTAGTGCAAACGAGTGTTGGTACCGCTACCACAAATAATAACCAACTACCAGTCAATAGATGCTTTGATTACTCTGCAAGTGAAATAATTTACCTGCAGAGTGAATTGGGAGGAATGACTGGAAATGTTACTTCTCTAGATTTTTATAAGGCAAGTGGAGAAGCGGGGGTCACTATTAGTGGTGTGACGATTTACATGAAACACACAAGCGCTACGACACTTTCTACTGGAACGACTACATTGACTGGCTACACACAAGTATATTCAGGCTCATTCCCCAATACTGTTGCCAATGGATGGGTATCTGTCGATTTAGACACTCCATTTGTGTACAACGGCACTGACAATATAGAACTATTCTTTGTCAAAGATTATGAATTTGGATATTCCTTATGTCCTTACTATCGATATACAACAACAGGCGCAGGAGTATATAGAGCAACGTATTATGGGGCAACTGAGGTGTGGACAGATGGTGTAACAAACATGTCACAAACAATGTATCGACCAAACATACGATTTAATACGATGGGTGCAAGCTTTACTGATTTCTTTTTTAGTACAACAACGACAAATGCATATTACAATTTTACTGGCTTGACCCCAAGTACCATGTATTATTTTCAGATGGCCGCTTTGGACGGACTCGGCCATACAAGTGCGTCATCTTCTGTGTACTCAACATCAACGACATTTGCCACTTCTTTGACTGTGGATATTGTAGACGGTAGTTATGCCTCGGTTTCTAGTCCAACCATGGCAATGAATGCCACCTCGTTTTCTCTCTCTTGCCAAACGGTTACCAGTACGTTTGGAAATGCATCAGAACAGATTTATATCAATAACAACAATGGGGCAAACAATGGATGGACACTCACAATGGCTGCGGTGGCCTCGTCCAGTCTATGGACAAGTGCAGGAACACCCTATGATTTTAATGATTCAAATGGATCAGGATGCACGGATGGCGCTGATGCAAATGATGCTGTGGGTGGACAAATGAGTGTGGATCCATCACTCGCTACATTGACAGTCGGTCAATGTAGTACTGGATGTACGACAACAAACGTCTCCAAAGGATCATCCGCATCTTTTGTAGAGGGCGTTACTGACAGTATTACTCTTTTGACTGCAACGGGCGCATCTGATGATGTTGGAGACTGGCTCCTAAAAGGGATAGGTATTAGCCAAACTATTCCTGCCGAACAAACGGCTGCAAGTGATTACAATATTAATTTTGTGTTAACTCTCACGGCAAGTTAAGGACAACAAATATCTCAATGAAAAACTTTTTTTTACTCTCAACATTTCAAAAACCACCCCTTGTATTTACAATATTTGCTTGTTTGTTATTAGCATTTCCACAATACGTTCAGGCGACTGGATCTTCAAATTTAAGAATTGAAATTCTCGCATTGTGTGGAAATAGTATAAAAGAATCTGGAGAACAATGTGATGATACAGATTTTGGCGTTGCAAATTGCGCGAGCCAAGGCTATGACACAGGTTCTCTCGGTTGTAATGAAAATTGTACGTTTGATATATCCGAATGCACGCTCACAGAAAGTTCTGGAGGTGAAGGAGGAGGTGGAGGAGGTGGAGGCGGTGGGACAGAAACACCTATCACGAGTGTTATTTTTGTTGGACGAGCATATCCTTTAAGTAAAGTAAGTGTTTTGAAAGATGGGCAACTTGCCATTTCTACAATAGCAGGACCTGATTCCAATTTTAGTATTTCATTCTCAGGACTCTCTGCGGGCAATTATAGCTTTTCTGTATATGGAGAAGATACGTCAGGGAGACGTTCGTCGTTATTTACCTTTCCTGTTTTTATTACATTGGGATCTACCACACAAGTGAGTGGCATCTTCATTGCCCCTACAATTGCCATAGACAAGAGCGAAGTAAAACAAGGTGATAACATAGCAATTTTTGGGCAAAGCACACCACACGGACAAATTACTATTTCAGTTCATTCTGACCCAGAATTCTTCAAACAAACCACAGCAGATAGCAATGGAATATATTTGTACAATTTTGATACATCCGTCCTCAACAAAGGACAGCATGCAACCAAAGCAAAAGCATCACTTGGTGCGTCCATAAGCTCTTTTGGTCAAGAAATAGAATTTGTCGTAAGTGACAAAACAGTACTTTCTCAACCAGAACAAACAGTAAAAACGGGAGATCTGAATGGAGATGGACATGTAAATCTTATTGATTTTTCTATCCTCGCGTATTGGTACAAACGACCAATCAGTGAGTCATTTGCAAAATTTGAACGAGATCATTTTAATGGCGACGGAAAAATTGATTTGATTGATCTAAGTATTATGGCTTTCCATTGGACAGGCTGATAATTTTTTATATGAAACATACACACGCGCGCGTACTTTTCGCCATTATGTTCATAGCACTAAGTTGGTGTTGGGCACCACCAGTATTTGCTGCTGACATCTTTGTCGAAGCAGAAAATTCTCATATTAATCTGGCAAACACATTTGAAGTCAATTTTTTTCTCGATACACAAGGTGTTGATATCAATGCACTCGAGGGAAACGTCGTCTTTCCTGAACAACTTATTGCTGTCAAAGACATAAAAGACGGGAACTCTCTGGTCAATTTTTGGGTAGAGCGCCCTCATGTAACCAATGGCACAGTCCCCTTCTCAGGCATTATCCCTGGTGGCTTTGAGAGCAAACGAGGACTTATGTTTTCAATTATCTTTCAACCAAAACAAACTGGCACAGGAGATATCACAGTACATGATATGCAAGTACTCTTGAACGATGGCAATGGAACGGCTGCCAGCACGACAGTCCAACAATTTAATATTACCATTTCCAGAGAGGCCCCAACCTCTCAACCACTGGAAACCCAACAGCGTGATACAGTTCCTCCAGAACAATTTGAACCGGTTGTCACCAGCGATTCTTCTTTATTTGATGGGAAATACACCCTGGTTTTTGCCACACAAGACAAAGGAACGGGCATAGACCATTATGAAATAAAGGAATCGAGAGAATTTCATCTGTGGAAATGGACATTTGCAGAACCTGGCAAGTGGGTAATAGCAGAAAATCCTTACGTGCTTCAGGATCAAGAATTAAAGAGTTATATTTATATAAAAGCGATTGATAAAAATGGAAACGAACGAATTGTTACACTGGAACCTCTCCACACAATGAAATGGTATGAAATATGGTGGATATGGAGTATTATAGGTGTAAGTATGTTCATATTGTTCATTGGAACAAAGATCTTATGGAGGAAAAAAACAATTTCAAAAGTGTAATCACAAAACAACACATACATACACGAAAAAGAATGTTATTTTTTTCTTTGTTGTATTTAATTTTTGCCGGTGCGAGCACTGTACGAGCAGCATCATTGTATCTCTCCCCTTCCTCAGGCTCTCACGCAGTAAACCAATCATTTTCTGTAGGCATTTATGCTAGTAGCGATGAAGCCATGAATGCCTCTTCCGGCGTTCTTTCTTTTCCAACCGACAAACTCCAAGTGGTATCTGTCTCAAAAAGTGGTTCAATTTTTTCTCTTTGGGCACAAGATCCCTCGTTCTCAAATAGTAATGGAGAAGTACATTTTGAAGGAGTCGTGTTAAACCCAGGATATACAGGTTCATCTGGAAAAATTCTTACCATCACGTTCAAACCAACGTCCGAAGGTTCTGCAAAGATACATTTTTCTTCTGGATCCATTCTTGCAAATGATGGTGCTGGGACAAATATTTATACTGGTGCTGGTTCTGGCACATATACGGTATCTGGGACGGCCCCAGCACCTCCTGAAAAGCCATCAACTCCACCTACCAAGACAGAGACAGAAACCACACCACAAAAATATACAACGGCTCCAGTCGTTCTTTCTCCTACCCATGCTGATTCAGAAAAATGGTACAACAATAATAATCCTCAATTTTCTTGGGAATTACCAAATGATGCCACAGGGGTGAGTACCATTTTGAGCCAAGAGACATCAAGCGACCCAGGTTCCACATCTGATGGACTTGTTACAGAAACATCCTACGAAAATGTCGACGATGGTGTGTGGTATTTTCATATAAAACTAAAAAATTCGAGTGGCTGGGGACCAGTAACACACTACAAAATTCAAGTAGATACCGAGGCACCAAAACCATTTACTATCTCTTTTGTTGATCCAAAAGAAAGTACGACACCACAGCCACGTATTACATTTCACACGTCGGATGCCCTTTCTGGTTTGAGTCATTACCAAATAAAAATTGGCACTGGGAATTTCATCGAAATAACACCGGACACAGTTCTCTCTTCTCCATATACACTCCCAGCGCAAGATCCAGGCACGTACCCACTGATCATACAGGCCATTGATAACGCGGGAAACAATACCACAGCAGTAGAAGAATATACAATACTTGCACTTGATGCACCACAGATCACACGCTATCAAAATAAATTGCAAGAAGGGGATATCTTATATATTGGAGGAATGACATACCCCGAGGCAAGCATACAGCTGTATATCTTCAAAGATGGGAAAAAGGTGTTGGAGCAACACATACGGAGTACAGCGTCTGGTGATTTTGATATAGTAGGACAAGAAACACTGCCACGTGGGACGTATGAGATACAGGCACAGGTGACAGATGATACTGGTGCAAAAAGTCTTTTGAGTGAAAAAATTGTATTTGTTGTTACCAGTAAAACTTGGGCACAAGTGGGAAGTTGGTTGATCAGTTTGCTTTCAATAACGATTCCTCTTGTTGTGCTTATTATTGCACTCCTCTTCGTCTTCTGGTACAGCTGGTACAAATTTTCTTCATTACGAAAAAAGGTTCGTGTAGAAATGCATAGTGTCGAATCAATGTTCCAAGCAACATTTGGTGTATTGAAAGACAAAGTACACAAGCATATGGATCTCCTAGAAAAAGCGAGTCTCAAACGGGATCTTACGAGAGAAGAACAACGATTTATGATGCATTTGAAAAAATATATTGCTGAAGCAGAGCAATTGCATACTCTTGAGCGTCAATCATTTGTAGAAGCTGGCTGGAAATTGCATGATTCAGCATTGTCCTTCCGTGATATACCAAGAGAGGCTGGCATGAAGATCACTGTTGCAAATCAGACAACTACCTGGCCTCATCCACAAACAAAAACAAGTGGATCATGTTGGAGAATGAACGGAGATGTTCTTCCTCCAGAAGGTTCTTGGAAAGATCGTACTGTGTATCAGTACAATGCAGGATATGCAACATGGAAAATCATCTTGCAAGAAGACGCAACAAAATAACAATGTGTATGGGAAGTTTTATTGAATTCAATGACACGCTACAAATTACTACTGAGCAAGGTTTTCCAGAACACATCTTGAATCTTGCCACACATACAAAAAATCCCATTCAATTGCTAGATCTAAAAGATACAATTTTTAATTTTACAGAAAAAACAAACGCGAGAATATATCATCCCTCACCTACAAGATGTTTTTTGGTTCATAATATTGAAGACAAATGGCTCTATTGGGGGAAATTGCTTATGATAGAACAGACCATAACAAGAAATACAGATGGAACACATACAACCTCGGGGATATATGAAATTATTGAAATCTATAATCCAGAATATCAAATACAAATCACCACGCATGAATCGCCTCCTGGGTTAAGTTATTTCCAATAGCACAAAAAAACTGAGTCTCACGACTCAGTTTTTTATTACTGATGTTCCAATTACCCAATTCCCTACTTCCCCCCTTTTGCTGCTTTCACAAATTCTCGAAACAATGGATGTGGTCGCATAGGGCGGGATTTGAATTCCGGATGAAACTGCGTTCCTACAAAGAATGGATGATCTTCAAGTTCTACGATTTCTACAAGATTTGATTCTGGATTTACCCCCACGACCTTCAATCCTGCATTGTCCATTTCCTCACGATATTCATTATTGAACTCATATCGATGTCGATGTCGTTCTGAAATATGCGCTGTGCCATACGCTTTTCGTGTCTTTGTCCCTGGCATCAGATCACAATCATACGCACCGAGACGCATGGTTCCACCATACTTCTCTTCTTCTATATTTTTTGCTTGAAATGGATTGACCACAATAATTTTGTGTGGTGCTTTTTCATTGACTTCTACAGTATGTGCACCTTTTTTCTTCAAAACATGACGAGCAAATTCGATCGTCGCAAGCTGCATACCATAACAGAGTCCAAGATATGGAATCTTCTTCTCACGAGCAAACTGAATCGCAGAAATAATGCCCTCTATCCCACGTGTGCCAAACCCACCCGGCACGATAATACCATCATACTTTTTCAATTCCAACAATTTCTTTGGATCTTTCTCGAACTCTTCAGAATCCACCCATTCGAGAATTGGTTTGACGCCATTGAACCATGCCGCATGCTTCACAGATTCGATCACAGAAATATATGAATCAGCAAGCGTGAAGCTTCCTGTTCCAAAATATTTTCCCACAACGGCAATTTTTACTTCCTTTGTAGAATTGTGAATTTTTTTGACAAATGCATGCCATGGTGCAAGATTGGTTTTTCGTGGACTCACGTCAAGCACCTTGAGCAGTTTATTTCCTACGTTTTGGTCTTCAAATCTTGTTGGAATTTCATAAATTGATGGCACATCTGGAGCAGAAATACAATTTTCTTTTTGTACACCACAAAAGGTTGCAAGTTTTTCACGACGTGGCTTGTCAAGCTCCATACGTCCTCGTGCAATGATCATATCTGCTTGGAGTCCTGCTTGATTCAAAAGACGTGACGCATGTTGCGTTGGTTTTGTTTTCATTTCTCCGAGATGTGCTGGCACTGGTAAGTAACTTACGAGCACCACAGCAACATCGTCAGGATTCATCATTTTCAATTCACGTATTGCTTCCAAAAACAAAATATTCTCATACTCCCCTACTGTTCCACCAATCTCAATGATAACCATGTCTGCATTGTGATGTTTTTGGGCTCGCTTTATTCTCCCAATAATTTCTTCTGGAATATGGGGTACCACTTGTACACAGCGCCCTTTATATTTCATGCTTCGTTCATTGTTGATCACTGTCTGATAGACTCGCCCAGTCGTCATGTAATTCATGGAGGTCAGGTCTATATCCAAAAAACGCTCATAGTTTCCCATGTCTTGATCTGTTTCATCCTTATCATCCGTCACAAATACTTCTCCGTGTTCGATAGGATTCATCGTTCCAGCATCAACATTGATATACGGATCTGCTTTGAGTGCTGTTGTTTTGAATCCTTTTGCATTCATGATTGCCCCTATCGATGCCGTGGTTACTCCTTTTCCTACACCAGAGAGCACACCACCTACGACAAAAATGTATTTTGGACGATTTTTCTTTGCCATAATAAATAAAAAAAATAGAAATATAGTATTTCACCGACCACAGTATATCAAACTTCCAAACAAGAAAAAACCCTCCAGGGGTGGAGGGATTATAGTGAGGTCAATTGTATGGTAATGTCTGCCTCGAGGCCGTGCGGAAACTCTATCCGTACCTGATGTTCACCCGTTTCTTTGATTGGCGATTCAAACATGATTTGAGCCGGATCCAAATTGACTTTCAATTGTTTTTTGACTGTCGATGCGACAGTATCCTTACTGAGAGCTGCGTAGAGATGCCCCAGTTCATTCACTTTTTCAGAAATAGTCACTTCCTGTCCATCAATTTTAGCAACCACTTCTTGTGCACGCCTGAGGTCTAGTTCGCTCGCCATTTGTGTGTTGGCAAGCATGGCTTCGACTTCTGCTACCTTTTTTGATGAAGCGACGTCAGCAAGCCCCTGTTTTAATAAAAAATTGCGGGCATAGCCATCGGCCACGTCCTTTACCTCTCCTTTTTTCCCAGTCCCCTTCACGTCTCTAAGTAAAATTACTTTCATATATGATGCTTAACTAGATAGTATCCTAGCACAAAGGTTGCCAAAAGTGCAAGAGGCTGGTAGTATGAAAAGACTCAGGATGCCTAGATGGACTAGAACGCGTAAAAAATAGCCTTCAGAGCCTCATCAGCATTCCAAGCTTTCTAAGCAATTTTTTATGAAATCAGGATTTGTCGTCATTGTTGGTCGCTCAAACGTAGGTAAATCTACACTTATCAATACGATCGTTGGTACCAAAATTGCTGCGACGAGTTTTCGTGCCCAAATGACGCGCCATATTATTCATGGGGTTCTCAACCATCCAGATGGACAGGCTGTCTTTGTGGATACGCCTGGTTTTTTTCGAGACAAAAAAAGTGCCCTTACCACAAAACTAACGAACAAAGTAAAAGAATCACTCGAAGGGATTGATCTACTTCTTTATGTGGTGGATCCAACACGTGAGATCGGCGATGAAGAACGAGGTCTCTATGGTATGGTTCGTCATCTGGATATTCCAAAAATTCTTGTTATCAATAAAAGTGACTTACCAGAAAAAGAACGAAAATATGAATCAGAATATCTTCTCTGGCAAAATGAATTTCAAGGCGTTTTTCACTTGTCTGCACTCCGAGCAAGTCATATCGCACCTCTCAAGGAACGAGTCATTGAACTTCTTCCAGAAGGTGGTGAAATGTATCTTGACAATCAGCTCACGAACGTAACTGAAGACTTTTTTATAGCAGAACTTATTCGTGAAAAAGCTTTTTCTGTCCTTGACAAAGAAGTCCCATACTCACTCACCGTAGATGTAGAGAATATTGAGGACAAAAAAGACATGTTTGTGATTGAAGCGCATATCAAAACAGATGAAGAACGATACAAAAAAATCATTATTGGAAAAGCTGGATATAAAATCAAGGAAATTGGGCAAATGGCACGAAAAGAACTCGAGCAAGCACTCGGTAAAAAAGTATATTTGGAATTAGATGTAAAAGTGGATAAACATTGGGTGGAAGGGATTTAAACGTGTAGACCAATAAAAAAACCGTCAATAAGACGGTTTTTTTTATATATTCTTCAGGTCCATGTCAGCGCGTGGCGCTGACATGGACCTTTTCCTCCGACGATGCGCGCGGCACTTACGTGACGAGATCAAAGCCGACGATGTCGGCGCGCGGGACGAGCAGTTGCTGCCGCCCACTCAGGCACACCCCTATGACGTACCGAGTGTTCCTGTTCTGGAACGTCCCACGACGGAACTCAATCATATCGCCCTGGCGAGTTGTGACGACGCATCCGAGATGCGCAGATTCACACTCTACCATTCGGTCCTCTATATCGTACGGTAGCATCTGGCACCTCCTCAATGTTTGTGTATACAATACACTATTTTCGACTTAATGGACAAAATGGGAGGCTAGAATCTTGTCTTTCCCTTTAAAATTTCATTAATAAGTTTCGTTCGTCGCTTTGCTTTCATACCTCTGTGAACATTGAGTAAACCTTTGAGGTGTGCGAAAA
>Ga0210006_1000685_pt1 | contig 25845 bp, 24 predicted proteins | sample CryGey02umfilter_2_FD_185452 | JGI IMG/M metagenome (GOLD analysis project Ga0210006, IMG submission 185452) | Groundwater microbial communities from aquifer in Utah, USA - Crystal Geyser 4/10/14 0.2 um filter (SPAdes) (version 3) | ecosystem: Environmental > Aquatic > Deep subsurface >... | reverse complement strand
GATTACTTAGGTCGAGCAAACACAATACATTATAAAAAAATAGTATTTTTGATTTATGAATTTTAAGAATCATAGCACTAAGCCCTCTGCTAAAATATCAACGCTTCAGCTTAGTGCTTACGGGGGGGCATTAAAATAAAATGAATGATATAAAGATAAAAGAGCCAGATTTTACTGAAGATTTGGGTAGTATTTCAAATAAAGATTTAACAGATTTGCGTATTGGAAATAATACTAAGAATCTCAATTTAATTTCTGAATTTAAAAATATTCAGAGAATATGGCTTCATTCTTTTAATGCAAAAAATATAATTAAAATAAGTCCATATATAAGAAATGTAAAATTACTATCATTGTATGGGACGAAAGAGTTTGACTTAAGTTTTTTGGAAGAATTTAAGGATGCTGAAGATATTAGATTAAATTGGAATACTAAAGCAACTAAACTTTGGGATTTACACAGTAATAGCGAATTAAAGAACCTGACCATTATTGATTTCACCCACCGCAAGTAGTTTGAAGCGTTAGCAAGAGCGTTGGCAACTACGAGCTAACTATCTGCTTTATCTTTTCTTCCACTTTTCTGGATTAAGCGAGGTGTGAAAAACGGCAGAAACAATAATCAGTTTATTAGGTTTATCAACGGTAAAATGAATCATAAAAGGGAACACATCAACAACAGCGGTTTTAACTCCATCGTATCGAGTAAAAATAGCATTAGGATGAAGTTGAGTAAACCGAACCTTTTCCCGAATCTGAGAAGAAAAGCGTTTGCCTAGACCTTTTTGCTGTTTGTTGTACCAATGAGCAGCCGTTTTAATATCGAGTTGAGCAAGAGGTAAAATAATAGCTTTATACATCACAACTCTTTTTCGATATCATCCATAGCCTTATCAAAATCAATAGCTGAATCAGGATTATTCTCGTACATTTTTAGCCGATTTCTTACCTCATTCATCTGCCACAAAGGAATATCAATTTCATCTTGTTCAATACCCTTGTATTTAGACTTCATCTTAATCCATTCCTTAATAGGAATAAAAACCCCTGTAGTCTTTCCTGTGCTGTCAGCAATAAATTGTAAACTCATAATATAAAAATTTAAGAAGCATAAGCTTGTTCAGTTACACTCTCTAAGTAAAGAAACAAATTTAACAAAAACATAGCTATTTCTAGTCATTTTTCAACATAAATTAAGTAAATAAGCTTATTTTTTAGTTAAGGTAGTTTCTAAAAACTTAGTAGTTTTGACATTGTATAGGCAACATTACATAACTAAATGAAAATACCCCCTCCTTACGTCCTAAGCTGTAACCGTACGAGCTAAGTTTTGCGAGGGCAATGTGTGTGATTACTTAGGTCGAGCAAACACAATACATTATAAAAAAATAGTATTTTTGATTTATGAATTTTAAGAATCATAGCACTAAGCCATCTGCTAAAATATCAACGCTTCAGCTTAGTGCTTACGGGGCAAGCAAAATGTCATTAAGTTAATGATGCACAAACTGTTTTATCCACTTTATTCACTTACTGTTTATAACTTAATGTTACTAAAACATTAATTACTTGATAAGTATATTGTTTTTTTAAAAAAGTGGTTTACTTTTGCAACGTCTTATTATTTTTTAGTAAAACACGAACTAAACGACAAAGTGAACACCCTAAGAAGCGATCAACTAAGACTTCTAACCACTTTTCATAACTTTTATTTTTTTTAAAAAGGATGAATTTCAAAAAATTAGGTGCTTCTTTTGTGGTTGTTTTCGCAGGAATTTCAACACAAGCACAAACAGATTCTGTTAAAACGGACACTATAGTTGCCGAAAGAATAGTTCCAACATTTAGCACTACTTTAGATGCCTTAGAAGACGAAAATGCCGAAAATCAAGATGTTTCCGGACTATTACAATCTTCAAGAGATGTTTTTAATTCAACAGCTGGTTTTAATTTCAGTGCGGCTCGCTATCGAATTAGAGGGTATGATTCTGAAAACTATATAACAACCATGAATGGAGTTACGCTCAACAATCCTGAGACTGGAAGAGCAATTTGGGCATTGTGGGGTGGTTTAAATGATGTTACCCGATATCAAGAAACTAAAAATGGAATTTCTGCTTCTTCTCTCACTTTTGGAGGAATAGGAGGGTCATCCAATATCAATGCTCGCCCAACAGCATTAAGAAAAGGAACTAATATTTCTTATGGGTTAGCCAACAGAACTTACCAACATCGAATTATGCTTACTCATTCTACAGGCATGATGAGTAATGGTCTTGCCGTTGCTATTTCTGGTTCAGGAAGATATTCTAACGAAGGATATGTGGATGGTACTTCTTTTAGTGGAGGAAGTTATTTTGTTTCTATCGAAAAGAAAATTAACGACAAACATAGTTTAGGTTTTGTTGGTTTTGGAGCTCCAACAGTTCAAGGAAGAAACAGCATTACCACTCAAGAAACCTACACACTCACTGGAAACAATTACTACAATTCCTATTGGGGATATCAAAATGGAGAAAAAAGAAACTCTCGAGTAAGAAATACACATCAACCTTATTTAATGCTCAACCATTATTTTGACATTTCTAAAAAAACACATCTTACTTCTTCTCTTTATTATACATTTGGCAAAAGTGGCAACACTCGTTTGAATTGGAATAATACCGCTGATCCTCGCCCCGAATATTGGAAAAACTTGCCCAGTGCTTTCGAAGCACCTGGAGATGAGGCGTTGTTTGCTCAACAAACAGCATTATGGGAAAGCCAAAATCCAACAACTACACAGTTAGATTGGGATCATTTTTATTTTGCAAACAGCAAAAACCTATTTACCCTTGAAAATGTTGACGGTACAGGAGCTTCTGTTACAGGAAACAGAGCAAAATACATTGTGGAAGAACAACGAAGCGATGTGTATGATTATGGGTTTAATACTGCTGTAACTCACAAACTTTCAGAAAAACTTTTGTTATCTGGAGGAGCAAGAGTGAGCATCTATAAAAGTGAAAACTTTAAAGTGTTAAACGATTTATTAGGTGCTGAATTTTGGGTAGATACTGACCAGTTTGCAGCAAGAGATTTTAAAGACCCTGATGCTGCTCAAGCAGATTTGAACAACCCTAACAAATTAGTAAAAGAAGGAGATAGATTTGGTTATGATTATGACATTAACATCAACACCATTAATGCTTTTGGGCAAGTTGAAGGTACTTTTTCAAAATTAGATTGGTATGCAGGTCTTTCTGTTACTCAAACCTCTTTTTGGAGAACAGGAAACATGAAAAATGGTTTGTTTCCAGCAAATTCTTATGGAGATTCTGAAAAACAAAATTTCTTTAATTATGGAGCAAAAGCGGGTGTAGTTTATAAACTAACAGGCAGGCATTTAATTACTGCAAATGGAGCTTATATTACTCGTGCTCCTTTAGCTAGAACAGCTTATTTGTCGCCCAGAACAAGAGATCAAGTTGTTGATGATTTAAAAGATGAAAAAATTCTTTCAGGTGATTTAAACTACATTGTTCGTTATCCAAAAGTAAAAACCAGAGCTACTGTTTTTTATACTAGCATTGAGGATAAAACATGGTCAAGAAGCTTTTATCATGATGAATTACGCACATTTGTTAACTACAACATGACTGGTGTTGATCAACTTTTTGTGGGAATGGAATTTGGTGCGGAAGTCAATTTAACTTCAACAATAACAGCTACTGGAACTTTTGCTTCTGGCGATTTTACCTACAATTCCAGACCAACAGCAACCATCATACAAGATAATTCTACCCAACTATTAGAAGAGAATAAAACCATCTATTTGAAAAACTATAAACTGGGCGATTCTCCACAAACGGCATCTTCTATTGGGTTGCGTTATCGTTCGCCAAAATATTGGTTTGTTGGAGCTGATTTTAATTATTTCACTGATATTTATATTCAAGTAAATCCTGACAGACGTTCTGAAAGTGTAGTTTCTAACTTAGTAAATACTGATCCTCAAGTAGAACAAATTTTAGAACAAACCGAACTTGGTGATGATTATACAATTAATTTCTATGCTGGAAAATCATGGAAAATAAAACAATATTTCATTCGCATCAATCTGAATATAAACAATGTATTGAATAATAAAGATTTTCAAACAGGAGGGTTTGAACAATTGCGTTACAACAAAACAAACATTGATAAATTCCCTCCAATGGTAGGCTATATGCTTGGCAGAACTTATTTTGCAATGGTTAGCTTTTCATTTTAATACTAAATTTAACAAGATATGAAAATGACAATAAAAAATACACTATTCATTCTATTCGCAACAACTATCTTTCTTACAAGTTGTAAAAAAGACCTAGACATTCCTCCTATTAGCGAATTACCTTTAGGGAATATCATTACCATCGATTCTTTACGAAACATTTATACTGCTTTTGATTCAACAATTACAAGCGATTTGTCGGTATATGGAATAATTACAGCAGATGAAGTAAGTGGAAATTTGTACAAAAATTTATATCTACAAGATGAAACCAATGGTATTTTGCTAAAACTAAAAGCATCAAGTAATAAAACTTATTTTGAAGGAGATAAAGTGAGGGTTGCTTTAAAAGGAACAATCATTTCAAGATACAAAAACATGATTCAGTTGGATAATGTGGATCCTGAAAAAAATTTAATAAAACAAAGCGAAGGAAATACTATTGCTCCTAAAGTAGTTACCATTACTGATTTAGCATTGGTTGGATTTTATTCTCCATATCAAGGACAGTTGATACAGTTAAACGATGTTGAGTTTATGTGTAGTGATTTTTGTAGTACTTATAGTGATCCTGTTAATCAATCAAGTCAAAACAGATACTTAACCGATACTTTGGGTAATTCAATTATTGTAAGAACAAGCGGATATGCAAGTTTTGCTGGCACTCCAATTCAACAAGGAAAAGGTTCTTTTGTTGCCGTTGTTTCACAATATAATACTGATGTTCAGTTAACAATCCGTAAACTGAGCGACTTATCGCTAACTGGACCAAGAAAAAATACTTGTCCAAATTGTCCGCTATATGTAAAAGACTTTGAAGACCAAAGCATTACTTCTGGTGGATGGACTACACAAAATGTTGTAGGAAATATTAATTGGGGAATTGATAATGTTGGTTCTAATTCTACTTATTATGTAAAAATTAGCAATTATAGTAGCACCAATATCGCTTGCGAAACATGGTTGGTTTCTCCATCTTTTGATTTGTCTGCAATCGCTAATCCTGTTTTATCTTTCCAATCTGCCTATAAATATACTGGAACTCCACTAAAATTAATGGTAACTACTAATTATACAGGAGATGTTACTACCTCAACTTGGGTTGACATTACCTCTTCTGCAACTTGGTCGGCAGGAAACTTTGCTTGGATAACTTCAGGCAATGTTACTTTGATGAGTTACAAACAACCTAATGTGCGGTTTGCTTATAAATATGTAGGAACTAATGTGGATGGTAGCACTTGGGAAATTGACGATTTTACCATAAACGATATTTAATATTAAAGAATTTATCTATGAAAAAATTACAATTATTAATTACTTCGCTTTTTGTTTCGGCTCTTCTATTTACCTCTTGCACTAAAGAGTATGATAATCCTGAACCAAGAACCATTCCTGTAGGAACAGTATATACTATTGCACAAGTTAGAACACTTTATGTTCCTGGTGAAACAGTAAGAATTACAGAAGATATTTCAGTATATGGAGTGGTAACTGCTGATGAAACAACAGGTAATTTGTATAAAGAAGCATACATGCAAGATGAAACCGGAGCACTTTATTTACGGTTTACTTCTTCCACGGGGTTATACATTGGCGATTCTATTCGAGTAAACATCAAAGGAGCAAAAATTTATAAGTACAACCAAATGTTGCAAGTAGATTCGCTTCATTCAGATAACAGCATCGTTAAAATTGCAACACAAAAATTTAGAACTCCAGAGGTTGTTACTATTGCAGATTTGAATGCCGATATTGAAGGTTATCAAGGCAAATTAATACAAATTGATAATGTAAAATTTGTAGAGCGCAATTTAGGATTAACTTATGCTGATGCAATAAATAAAGAAAGTGTAAGTCGGTTTTTAGAAGATTTAATATTAGATCAAATAGAAGTTAGAACAAGTGGATATGCCAATTTTGCAAGTGATACATTACCTGCTGGAAATGGAAGTTTTATCGGAATTTCTGCCCAATACAATGCCGATCTTCAGTTATTAATTCGGAATCCTAATGAACTAACACTGAATGGGGTGGCACCTATAGAAATTACCAAAAACTTTGATGATAACAGTCTAACCTCTGGTGGGTGGACTACTCAATATCCTATACCAAACATTCCATGGACGGTTGCTAGTTTCGCTGGAAACTATTATGGAAATATTACCAATGGAAGTAGTAAATTGGTGGGTGAATCTTGGTTAATATCACCATCTTTTGATTTAAGCAGTTCTTCATCTCCAGTTTTAAATTTTAAAACAGCAACTTTTACAACCAATACCGCATTAAAAGTAATGATTTCTACTAATTATGATGGCGTTAGTTTGCCTGCCACCGCTACTTGGACTGATATTACTAGTTCATTTTCATATTCTACTGGAAGTTGGAGTTGGACTAATTCTGGAAATTTTAGTTTAACTTCTTATATACAACCAAATGTTTATATTGCATTCAAATTTACAGGAACTGCTGTTTCTTGGGATTCTTGGGAAGTAGATAACATTAAAATAATAAAATAATTAACCATAAATAATAACTAAAAACTCAAAATCATGAAAAAAATTTACACACTATTCGCTTCGGTTTGTATCGTAGCTACAAGCTTTGGACAAACTGTTTTTCAAAGCAACTTAAGTTCTTGGGCTGCAGGCGACCCAACAGATTGGATGGGTTCTACAACTAGTATTACTTCTGCAAATGTTACTGAACTTACAACAGGAGCAACTTATGGAACAAGCATGGCTTCCTTAGTAAACGCTACAACAACACATAAAAGATTTACAACTCAACCCGTAACCGTTGTTGCTGGAGAAACTTACCAAATTCAACTATGGGTTGCTGCTCAAACCTCAGGAGAATTACGAACAAATTATTATGATGTTACGAATGCTGCTTATGGAACATACAATTCATACATTGATGTTGCTGCTGCCTCAGGAGGAAACTTAACCTTAATCACTCAAAATGTTACTGTTCCAGCAACATCTACTAGTGTTGAATTTATTGTTTCTATTAGAAACACAGACCCAACAACAGCACCGTTTAATATTGGAATATTAATCGATTCTGTTGCTATTTCAGTAACAACACCTCCAACACCAACTATTAAAAAAATATATGACATTCAATATACTACCAATCCAAATGGTGATTCCCCAGAATTAGGAAATGTAGTAACCACAAAAGGTGTAATTACTGGTATTGTTAAAAACGGACCAGATAGACATTCTTTTTTTATTCAAGATAGTGCTTCGGCTTGGAATGGACTTTATATTTATGAAAAAAATGATTCTACTTTAGTTATCGGGGATAGTGTTGAGGTAACAGGAACTGTTGATGAATTTAATTTAGGTTCTGCTCCACAAAAAGTAACGGAATTAAAATTTGTATCAAACATAACTGTATTGAACTCAGGAAATGCTCTTCCTTCTCCAGTTGCAATTTCAACAGCAAGTGCTAATATGGAAGAATGGGAAGGGGTTTTAATTCATGTAACTAATGCAGAATGTATGAGTAATACACTTGGTTTTGGAATGTGGTCTATCAATGACGGCTCTGGAATTATTAAAGCTGATGATGATATTTTTGCTTATCACTTTACTGCTGTAGTAGGCTCTGATTATGATGTTACAGGAATAGGTCATTATACTTTTGATGAGTATAAAATTTTACCTAGAGATGTAAATGATATTTCGCTTTCAACAAGCATTACTGAATTAGAAAATGCAACGGTTGCTGTTTATCCTAACCCTGCAAACAATCAAATTACTTTTGAATTGGCTATTTCTAATTTTGATATTACTATTACTGACATTACTGGAAAAATAGTTAAAAATTCTAATTCTTCCAATAACAAAAAAGTAGTGCGTGTAGCAGATTTTAACAATGGAATTTATTTTTATACTATAACTTCAAATGGAAGCGTTATTGCAACCAACAAATTTGTGGTAGCAAAATAAAAAACAAACTTTTATATAGATTTTTTAAAGACCCTTCATTTGAAGGGTCTTTTTTATTTAGCATATTTTCGGAAAGCTAAGTGATTTGAGTATATTACACTAGATTCCTGATTTTCGTTATAGCTACTTCAGGAATGATGGAGACAATTATTAAACACTCCAGTCAAATTCTCCACCATTTTTTCTTCTGTAAAATTTGCGTTGTAAAACTGCTTGGAGTTGGTTGAGAATTGGTTTCTCAATTCGGCATCGTTAATCAATACTTCCAGTTTTTCGGCAATGGTTTCGGGGCTTTTGGCAGGCACAATAAAACCATTTTTACCATCAATAACCGATTCTACGATAGCTCCTTGGTCGGTAGCAATAATAGGCAATTCGTTTGCCATGGCTTCAACCATTACCCAAGGATGACCTTCGGGCATTTTAGGACAAAAAACGAAGATAGAAGCATTAGCAAACAATTGCATTTTTGCTGCTCCGCTTTGTGGTAACAACAATTCTACATTAGTGAGTTGATTATCTTTTATAATTGCTAAACATTGTTGTTTAAAAGCTTCGTTGTCCCAAGCTCCAGCAGCCTGAAAGTTGAAATTGGTTATCCCTTTTTGTTTTAAAATTACTAATGCTTTTAACACATCATCGAAACTTTTTGAGGGTAAAAAATTGGCTAAATACAATACATTTAATGCTGTGGTGTTTTTGGATTGCAGTTCGTAGTTCGCTCCATTTGGAACTACAAAAATTTGATTTTCAGAAAAATAATCCTTGAACAAAGGTTTTAAATTATTGCCTAATACGATAACGCCCACACATTTTTTTAAGGTTGTTTTCACCAAACTTTTGGTTATACCCGAAGCCGAATTTATCCAGTTGTTAAAATTGCTTCCTCGCAATTGTATCAGCACTTTTTTACCCATCCATTTTCCCACCCAAATAAATGGAGCATCTTTAAAAAAACCCATGGTAGTTTGACTAATTGGAACCAAAATAAGTTGCGGTTGGTGTTGTTTTATTTTCCGAATAAACTCCACATAAATACCTACACTTCTCACCATTTTCGAAAAACTCCACCTGCCCATGGTGGCAACATCCTTGTTCATTCGGGTATCTAAATGAATCAAATTAAACTCATTTTTAAGTTTAGAATTTAAGATAATTTGAGTGGCAATTGCTGGTCCGATTAAAGGTGGAGGTACTTTTCCTAAAAGCAATATGGTTGGTTTATTTCCCATTATTGTTGCATTTGTTTGGGTAAAGCAATATAAGCAAACACACTCATCATTATATAAACAAAAGGAGGATAGTAGGTTGGAACAATACTTATGGAATATAATCCGATAATTCCTAATAATCCGTAGGAAAGAAAACGAATGGGAAGCACTGTTTTCCTTGATCGTTTGAAGAAGTAAAATAAAACTAATAAATAAAAATAAAGTCCAGTATAACCCGATAGAAATAATATTCTAACATAATCGCTATGTGAACCAACGCCAACAAAATGATAGGCATATTTTAGTGTTGTTGGGTATCCAAAAAATTGAGCAAAAATACTTTCATTGGTAAAAATTTCTGCCATGTATTCCCAACGCCCAACTCGTCCGTGCAAAAGACGTTCTTGGTCTTGCTCTCCTTCAAAAACAGCAACATCTGTTTCAAACAAAGGAGTTATTTTTTCTTCCAAAATGGGTTGCCCAAAAAATATAAACAATATAAATAACATCAAAGAAATTCCTATGGCAGCGGCTTTGTTTTTTTGAAAATTGAATACTAAAAACAGTAATAATAACATTGCAAAAATTGTATAAGAAGCAATGTGATGAATGTTTATTAATGCTAAAATTGCCAAACTTCCTACAATTAAAAGTGTTCGTAGTCGTTTTCGGTAGGTTTGTGTCCCTTGACGAGAAAAATAAAAATAGGTGGCAATTAAAAAGCTGAAAGTTAAAAAAATACCATAACTCACAACATCCCCAAAGCTCCCTTGAATTCTATCCATTCCCCTACTTTCTTCAATTCTAATTGGATTGATTACAACTTCATACAATAATATAGCTGCAACAAAAATTCCTGAATAGAGAAAAGTTGTTAAAATTCCGTCTAAATCTTCTTTGTTTTGGATGAATCTTCGGGTAAAGAAATAAATATAAACAGGAAGGGTTAATTTTAATAGGTACTCAAAAGAATCTTTAGTAAGGGGATCGTATAAAATAACAAAGAAAGTTCCAAGTAGAATAAAAAACGACCAAATTTTCATATACCTGTCTAGTTTTGTGGAAACAGGTTTTGGAGTTTTAAGCAACACATAAATACTTAGTAAAGGCGTTAAAACCCCCACAATGTACAAGGGAGATAAAAATGGAGAAATGTTTTTAAGAAAATAAAGGTTGTCAATTATTGGGCGTAAAAGCACCAAGATGATAAACCATTTTAAAATCCATGGTTTAGATTTGAGCCATATTTTCCAATTTTTAAACCTCACTTAATTTTAAAATTTGATGTGCTAAATTAGTGTAAGAAAACATTTTTGCGGCATTAACTCTAAATACTCTGTTTTCTTTTTGATGATTAATGCATTCAATAATCACATCTTCTGTGAGGCTATCGAAATAAACTCCATTTTCTTTTGTTAGGATATGACTCATGTTTTTTTGTTGTGGTAAAAGTAAAAATAAACCCGTTGCCAAAGCTTCAAAAATAGATATTGCTGCACGACTAAATATGGCAGTATCTGCTGCATTGTAGTATTTTCTGGTTTGTGAGGTAGCCGAAAAAGGTTTGCAAATTATTCGGTTTTTATGTTCTTTCTGAGCAATGTACTCTTTCAAATTCTTACTATATTCATCCTCCTGAAATCCAACTATTAAGTAATTGATATGAAGCCCTTTTTTGTTAACAATATCCACTAAATCAATAATTTTTTCAAGTCCTTTTTCTGGAACAACACGAGTAGCTGTAATCAGCAATGTTTCGTGAGCGGAAATTCCTAATTGTTTGCGTTGCTCGTTTCGTTCCAACGCATTATAAAAAAAATGTTCATCATCAAAACCCAATGAAATTTGATGACTTTTTGATTTTAACATTTCGGCATATTTAGCGTTAACAAATCGACAAATTATATCAATAGTAGATGGTGTGTAAGGAAATAAAACATCCGATTTTTTTATGGCTTGGAGATACACTGTTTTTTTTACAAATTGTTGAATCAAAGAGTTCTTTAATTTTTTAGTATATCCTTTAGCTGTGTAGGTTTCTTCGTTGTCGCCTAATAATGTAATAAGCCTAAAATCTCTGTCTTTAAGTTTATAGATTGGTTTTGGAAACAATTTACCAACTCCAATACAAATAACCAATTGAGGATCAAATTTTTGTACTGCTTCAACCAAACCTTTTGCTTTAATCATTTGACCCATTGAAAAACTTGGTGTTAAACGAATAATTTCATAAGGCGTGCTTTCCGATAAATTACTTATATTTTTAACGTAAGCAGGAATAACATTGGTGGTTATTACCTTTACTTTGTGATTTAATTTATGAAATGCATTTGCCAAATGGACTTCGAGATAGCCCATAGAAGGAATAAAATGTCCACAAACAATTGCAATTTTCATTAGGTTTTTAAATTAAAAATATTATACCATTTTATTACCGAATATGCTCTCCAAAATTCACTTAAATGCGATGCGTTAGAGAAATCTTTATCGCACAATTGTAACACATAGTTTCTATCTATCAACGAAGGAAGTTCACTATCTTTCAATTCATTAGTTAGTGTTTTCATCAATTCATTTTTCCATTCTTGTTGGGGAGTAACAAATCCTTTTTTATCTTTTCGCCAAACTACTTTATCGTGTATTTTATTGTTAAGCATTTTTCTCAACACGTATTTTGTCCAACCACCATAAATTTTTTGGTCAGTTGGCAACGTTCTAATAAATTCAACCAAGCGATGGTCTAAAAACGGAACTCTCGATTCGATAGAAAAAGCCATGGAGTTTCTGTCTTCATACCTCAACAACTCATACATTCCAAATTTAACGCTTAAATTAACATGCTCGCCAAAGGTTTTTCCACCTCTTTTTGGAATCATTAATTCCAACTCTTTCACTTTATCTTCTTTAATAAAATTGTAGCTTAATCGCTCTTTTGCACGAAGTTGCTGCTGTAAACTGTTGGGTAAATAATAATAAGCTGCACGCAAAACTGCATTTTTAATTTGTGGCGTAAAGTTTTGTTTAAGTTGTTGGTATTCCTTAAAAAACGGAATGAATTTAAACGATTTTAATAATTCTATTAAATGAATTCCCGCAAAATTGTAGTAACCACCTAAAATCTCATCAGCACCTTGTCCGTCTAACAATACTTTTATATTGTTCTGTTTGGCACATTTCATTACTTCCCATTGTGCAAAAATAGAGGTAGAACCAATGGGTAAATCTTGTGCATAAATCATTTTATCCATATCGGCAATCAAGGTTTTTGCATCAGGATAAGTGTAAATATCGGTTACATTTTTTAAATCGTTGGCTACCAATTTAGCATAATCCGATTCATCAATGGTTTTATTTTGATATGCAGCAGTTATTGTTTTAAACGAAACTCCTTTCAATTGTTGACTTGCACTATACACAATGGCACTCGAATCTAAACCCCCACTTAAACAAGAACCTATTTCTACATCAGCTCTTAAATGCAACGCTATAGAATCGTTAAACAATTCTTCAAATTTCTGCGTGTTTGTTTTAATATCATCAGTGTTAATCGGCAATTTATCATCAATAGAAAAATAGCATTCTTTGGTTAGTTTTAGCGTATTAAAATTGAATTGATAATTGTAGCCAGGTTCAATATCTACAATATATTCAAAAAGGTTTTGATAAGGATTCGATGTTGTTCCGAATGCCAAATAACTTCCCAAATTTTTGTTTGAAATCGATTGGTCAACTTCTTTTATTTGCATCAATGCTTTTATTTCTGAGGCAAAAGCAAAACAATGTTCATTTTTAAAATAATAGAGTGGCTTTATTCCAAAACGATCACGAGAAAGGGTTAAGGTGTTTTCTTTTTTATCATAAATAACAAAAGCCCACATGCCCACAAAACGATTTACGCAAGTCTGTCCCCATGCTGCAAAAGCATTTAAAATCACTTCGGTATCGGAGTTGGATTTAAAAGTATATCCTTTTTGTTCTAATTCTTGTCGGATTTCTTTAAAATTATAAACTTCTCCGTTAAATACCATCACATATCGTTCATCGGAAGAAATTAAAGGTTGATGTCCCAATGCAGAAACATCTAAAATAGATAATCGCCTATGGACTAATACTAATGAAGGTTTACTATTGATTTCCGAAATGTGTTTAAGTTGTTGTAATGCTGAAATAGTATCATCTCCTCTACAATTTTTAGTAAAATGTTCGTTATCCGACAAGAAAAATCCTTCATCGTCTGGTCCTCGATGTTTTAAGGTTTGAGATAAAGCAACTATTTCTTTAATTTCAATACCTTGTTGGTTATATATTCCCGCTATTCCACACATACTTTCTGATAAATCTCAATTAATTTCTTACCAAAACTATCCAATCCAAAGCGTTTTTCTATTTGATTGTGTATAATTTCTGCATTATAATTACTTCTATTTTTAATCATTTCTTCCATTGCTTCAGCAATTTCATCAATATTGTCAGGGTTAACTAAAATACCATTTTGTTCATTGATAAATTCTTTTGGAGCTGTTTGATTGGTGCAAATTACGGGTAAACCACAACTTAATGCTTCGGCTACTACCAAGCCAAAAGTTTCATGTCTGCTCGGAAAAACAAAAAAACTACTTGTACTCAATATTTCTGCAATTTGAGTTTTGACTAAGGTTCCTTTTAAAAACACTTTGCTTACTAAATCATTTTCCAAAATATAGTGCTGAATTACTTCAAATTCTTCGCCTTCACCAACTATGGTTAAGGTGTAATCTTGATGTTTTTTAATGAGTTGATGAAATGCTTTTAGTGTTCTTAAACCTCCTTTAAATTTATCTAAACGACTAACAAAAGCAATGTTTTTTGAATCTGAAACAGTAGTTAACTTATACACATCTGTATTTACTGGATTGAAAGAAACTTCTATTTTTTCTTTAGCAATACCTAATTTTAATAGTTCATTTTTTTGATGTTCGCTCACCACCAAAACCTTTGCTGCTTTATTGAATACAAATTTTGAAATGTTGCTTTTTAACCAACTGTTTAATATTCTTGAGTATGGTCCAGTATGTTCGGTAACAACAAATGGAATATTTAATTTTTTACTGATAAAATACGCTAACAAACCATTTAAAACTGCTCCGTGAGCATGAATTATTGTTGTTTCCGTATAAGATTTACCAAGTTGAGTTCCTTTTTTAAACCATAAAATGTAAAAAAAGGGTTTGAATAAACTGCTTACTTTTTTATCGGTCAAATTAACTCTTTTTAGGTTGAACTGATTTCTATAGTTTTCGTCAGTAATTCCTTTTTTTTTTCCTGTTAAACGAATGTAAAGTGTTTGGGTAGCTATGGTTTCTACACTTTTTAGGTAATCTTCTATAAAAACACCTTTCCAATCGCCTTCAAACTCAGGAAAAAGTTCTGGTAAAACTAACAGGTTGATATGTTTTTTGTTATTCATTCTTTTTTAAAAAGATAAATATAATCACTTCCGAGCGAAGCATTTTTATTGTGAGCTGCATTTCCAAACCATTTTCTGGTCAATTCGTATTTTTTATCGTTCGAAAATAATTTTGAAAATCCAATAAATGATTGGTTGTATCGAAACACTTTTTGACAACTAAAACCAGCTTTTTTAAAACTATTTTCTACTCGACTTGCTGGTACTTTATTGAGTGTATATTTATCCTTTCCCAGCAATTTTCGAACTCCTAAATACAAACGAATCAATTTACTGTAAAAGTGGTTGCTGTTGGTATTTTGGATGATTATTGCCCCACCTTTTTTGACTTTACTTTGAATGTAATTTAAAAATTTATCAACATCGTCAATGTGTGCTAAAATGCCTAAAGAGATGATTAAATCAAATTCTTTGTTGTTAAAATTGGTTTCAAAAATATCGCCACAATAAAATGAAACATGGGTTACCTTTTCTTGCTCAGCAATTTGTTTTGCTAGTGCAATCATGTTTTCCGAAAAATCGACTAAAGTTAATGCGGTAAATTGTTTGCTGTTTTTTAATGATATAAAACCATTACCACAAGGCATGTCCAACACGTTGCTGTAGTATTTATCACCAATAAATTCAGCAACAGTTTCGGTTCTAATTTTGATGTTGTAATCGTAATTAAAATAGATGTTTGTTTGTTCAAAAAACTTTTTTACTTCTTCTTTTTTCATTTTTTCAATTTACTTATCTCCATTTCTCAACCAATCTTCTTTCATACCATTTTTTTAATCCAAACAACTTTAAAAGAAGATAACCAAAGAATCGTACTACATTTTTAATTCTACATTTAAAAATTAGCTTTCGCATTTGTGAGTCATAAGGAGAACCATACGAGGAAAGTATTTTATAGCCTTCTTTATACGATTGGCAATTTGTACTGCTTATTCCGTCCACTCTAAAAACCGTTAGTGGTTGAGGAATGTATTCAAATTTTATGTTGTTTTTAAAGGCTCTATAAATAAAATCATAGTCGGCAGATAACTTATATTTTTCATTAAAATTGCCAATTTTTTCATATACTGTTTTTTTTACAAAAGTAGCTGGATGAAAAATAGGCATTGTTTTTTCCATTAAAGATATATTTGGGGCTAGTTCTTTAAAATAATTTTTACCCTCAAAACTTCTTAGTTTTACTAAATCACCATAAATAATTTCAGCTTTTGAATTTATAAAAGCCTGAACAACAAGCTCTATAGTTTTTTCATAATAATAATCATCGGCATTTAAAATTCCTATAATTTCTCCTTTTGCTAATGCTAATCCTTTATTCATAGCATTATATATTCCAGTATCTTTTTCGGAAACAAGATGTGTAATGTTTTTTTTGTGTTTTTTAATAATTTCGAGTGTTCCATCGGTTGATGCTCCATTAATAATAATATACTCAACATGAGGATAACTTTGAAAAATTATACTATTTATAGTCTGTTCAATGTGTTTTTCACCATTAAAAACTACTGTTATTATAGATACGAGTGGGTTATTCATTTTTTTGTCCGTAGATTACCGTAGAATTTTTACTTGTTTTGTTGCCCGCATCCCGATAACTATCTGGATGCGGGAAATATAATTTTAAGTTCTTTTTTTCAACAATTTCAATGGGGTTCCTCCATAAATTCCATATTCTTCTAACTCATCTTTTTTTGTAACGGTTGAATTACTTCCAACAAAAGCTCCTTTTGGAAGAATAACTCCCATTAAAACAACGCATCCAGCACCAACACCAGTATCTTCTCCTAAAACAATAGGTTCAGAAACATTTCCTTGTAATCGATACGGTTGGTCTTTTTTCATTTCATGAAAACTACCTCTGATACTTACATTTTCAGCAATTGCAGCCCAGTTTTTTATTTTAATTTCAGAAATAGTACTTAATAAAATATTATCTGCCAACAACACATGATTTTCTATAATAAGTTTTCCTTCGTGTCCAATTTCAAAGATTATATTTCGTCCCAAAGTAACATGATTTCCAATAACAATATTTTTATTTGGAATTTCTCTAAACTTAGGAAATCCAATACATTTTAACCCTTTCCCTACTTTACAACCGTGTAATAATAAATAAAATTTAAACCAACGTCCTTTGCATCTAAATCTTAAATTACGACAAACTGTTTCTATATAAATTATCAAATTAATCATTAGTAAATTTTATTTATGAAGGATATTTCTATTCTTTTTTTATAGGTGTTCATGCTTTCACTTCGTTCAGGTCTGGGTAAAAATTTGGTGTTTCCATTCCGTCTTTTAGTTTGGCATATCCTTTAATGATACGAACATGAACAAACCCATGTTTTGCTGTATCAGAAATTTCCCATTTGCTAAAATAGTGTTTTTCATTTGCATGGCTATATTTTTTAAAAATCTTTGTGTCATCATCGCCCCACGACCAATCTTTTGGAGTAACATTCTCGTTTTTTATTGTTTTAAAATTATAAAAATCGGGAGAAACTCCTTGTAAAGCCAATCTAATTTCATAATCGTGATCTTCATATCCAATGCCTGGAAAACGCTCATCAAACCAACCTATTTGGTTAATTATTTTTTTATTGATTAAAAAATGGCTGTAACTTCCATTAATTAACCCGAAATTACTATTAAGTATTTTTGATTCTTCAATTTCTGTCTTCAATTTTTTAGAAATAGAAATATCATCATTTAAAACAACTATTTTGTCTGATTTGGATAATATAATCAACTGATTCCATAGTTTACAAAGTCCATGAGGTTGTTCGTAATAAACAAAGTCAATATTTTTAAAATTGGATAAGAAAGATTTAATTTTATTTAAGTATTCTGTTTGCTCTTTTTGATTATGAAAACCATTTATTGCAACTATAATTTGCATGTGAGGGAATAAATAATTTAAGTGCAAAACAAGCGGTTTTAAATACGTTTCAAATCGTTCTTTATAGGTTGTAATTCCTATAGAGTAGTTTGTATTAGTTACTGTTTTGGCGTTTGAATATTGTAAAGAAACAAAACGCCATTTTTGTTTTAAAAACCACCATTTTACAATATAAATAAGTCGTTCGATTAATCGTAAAATTTTTTTCATTTTTTATAAATTCTTTCCAACAATGAATTAATCGCTTTTTCCCAACAAAAATAATCAACAACTCGATGGTGTGCCTGTAAGCGATTATTTTCTATTAACAGTTGATTGGTGGTTATTTCTCTTAGTAATTCAGTAAGTTTATTTGTTTCTTCAGGATTAACCCACTTACCATGTTTAAAGTTATCAGTTATATATTCAAAACTAGACATTCCTGTTGTTCCCAATATATAATTTCCAAAATACATGGCTTCTACAAAGGCAATTCCAAACGATTCTTGTGGTGATGAAAGGCAAAACAATTTTGAACGGTTATAATAATTATATAAAGAAATTCGGTCTTCAACATTTCCAACAAGCTCAATTTGAGTTTTTAATGTTGGGTTTTCTATAAAGAGTTGATTAACTTTTTCCTGAAAAGCAGCTTCTATTGGACCAACTAAAATTAACTTCCAACCTGTTAATTTTGCCAGAACAAAAGCATTAAAAAGCATTTCATAATTTTTATCAGCAGCACCAATTCTCCCAACAGATAATATGATGTTTTCTTTTTCTTCAAACGAATTGATTGATGGAAAATTTGTTTTCAAAAAGGAACTATTCACTGCATTAGTAACTAAAATTGCTTTGTGTTGTAGTATTGGAAATTTTTGTTTTAAAAGTGTTAATGAGGTTGGGTTTTCTGCAGAAATAACAGTAATTTTTTTAAAAAATAATTTTTCTGCTTTTTTATGTGTCCATTGAAAAATAGGCTTTTTAGAGTAAATTACATCTTGTTTTAATGTTTCGTTATACACATCCATTTTCACATAAATTTTTCCTTTTTTATTGAGTAAAGCAAAGTATAACGCATAATAGATGGTTTCTTTGGTAAGATGAAATAGGTGTAAAACGTCAATTTGCTTTGCGTTTCGTTGTAGGTATTTTAAAACTGCTTTTTCTAAAAACAGAAATTTTCCTTTAGGAGAAATAAAATCTAATTTAAGATGATTTGCTTCCGTTTTTAAGTGCGTGTATTCTTCACTATTTTTATAACAGACTAAGGTAGAATCAAACCCATGATGCTCGGCAAGTGCATTGGCAATTTGCCCTACATCTTTAATTAAATGCACGTTTTGAGCTACCGGAAATATGATGGTAAATTTGGGGTTCATTCATTTACAAAAGTCGGTAAAATAAATTACTTTTGGTGCAGCAAATGTTTCAATAGTATGATTTTACGAAGTATAAAAAAAGCAATAAAAAAATTTATTATTTTTCCTTTTAGGCAACTTACAGTTCCTAAAAAAAAAAAATTTTGTAACCAACAAATTCCTAAAATAAAATACACTGATGGTTCGTGGCTCACTATTGCAACAACGCCTGATCAACAAAGAATAGAAGATTATTTAACACTACAGCAAATTACAGTAAAGCAAATTTTACATATTGGCACTGGAAATTCCTCTTTTGCCAAAAAATTTCACGCTACTAATTTCATCGACAGTATTACCATTGTTGATGATGAATTGGATTATGCCATTGCACTTAATTTACCTAATTATAGGTGCTTTAAATTAAATAAATATTCAAATGATTTACTGAGATTACCTGTTAAATATGATATTATTTCGGATAATAACCTTTCAAGTTTTGCTTGTTGTCAACAACATTTTGAAGAAATGATGCGTAATTATTTTGCTTTACTAAAACCAAATGGATATATTATAACTGACAAAAAAGGCATGGCATATCACCAAGATTTTGCTTTTCCAATAACTGTTGACGACCTTAAAATTATCCTACCTGAAGCCAAATTTAGCATACAAGAACACACTGTTATTATAGAAAAAAAACTTGATTAATTCTATTCCTATATTAATGTATCACAACATTGTGGAGCAAGAAATTCCTAATGCTCCCGATTGGATAACTATTGCTCTTTTAGAACAACAACTTGCTTATTTACAAAAAAAAAAATATACTTTTATTACCCCTCACCTTTTATTAACACCACATTTACTACCAAAAAAACCTATTCTAATTACTTTTGATGATGGATATGAAAATGTTTATAAACTTGCTTTTCCTATTCTTAAAGAGTATAACATTAATTTTTCTCTTTTTTTAATAGCTAATTTTTTAAGTGACGAAACTATAACAAAATTTAATACTTGGGATGCTGAAAAAAGACCAAAAGCAGCACATTTATCAAAAAAAATGATAATTGAAATGCTCAACTCTAAATTACTAACTATAGGTTCACATTCTTTTTCGCATCAAACATTTCATCAACTTACCGAAAAAGAAATTAATGATGAATTAATGTTATCTAAAAAGCAATTAGAAAGTTTTTTTTTAATTCCTATTACCTATTTTTCTTATCCAGGAGGTTATGTTGGTAATAAAAAAAATACTTTTAACCTATTAAAAAAACACCAATATACATTGGCTTTTGGTGGGCAAAAAGATGTTGTAGAAAACAGTAAATGGCTAATTAAATTTAATATTAAAAGAATAAATATAACAAATGAAAGTAATTTTACCAACCAAAAAGCAAAGCTAAGGTTTGAAGTAATTATTCATCCTTTATTGAACAAACTAAGCACTTTTAATAAATTAAATTTTTTAATCCATTTTTTATTACCATTTTATAAGTGACCAATACAATTATTCATATAGGAATGCCTCGAACGGCAACCACTTTTTTTCAGCAAAACGTATTCCCCTTCATACCTGATTATCTTGCTTTTAACTTAGAAACAACTCATTTTGATGCTGTTTTCAACCAATTGCAATTTGCTGACGATACTTTTTATGATAATACTAAAATTTTAGATTTTGCTAACAATTGTAAAAACAAAAACATAATACTCTCAAACGAAAATTTTGTTGGACAGTCTTATTTTTTAAATCATAACAACAGAACAAGTATTGCCAAACGATTGAGTGAGGCTTTTCCTGAAGCAAAAATTTTATTGGTGTTGCGCAATCAAATTGATTTGTTGGCTTCGCTTTATGCTATTAGTTTGGAATGGAGAGAAACTAAGCATATTGATGATTACATTTGGCAACCAATAAAAGATAAAAACACAGATGTAGAATCAGGTCCTGCCAAGTTATATTATAATACGTATGAAGATTATGAAAATATAGAAGGTTATGATTACTTATCACTTATCCAACTTTACAAAAAATACTTTAACCATGTTGAAGTGTTACTTTTTGAGGATTTTATTCATCAACCAAAGGATTTTGCAACAAAGTTAGATGCGTTGTTTGGTTTTGAACAACCAACAACTATAAGTTTGCTAAATCAAAAAGAATTACTAAACAAAAGTGTTGATGTTGTTCAAGCCAGAAAGCTAAGAAAACTAAATAAATTTCAAAACTTAGCCTCACATTCAAAACTACTTTATCGCATTTATGTTAAATTGAAACGAAACATTTTAAAAAAGAAAAGAAGCAATGAAAAACCATGTTTTTCGCTAAAAAAAACAGCAGAATTAAAAACTCATTTTGGAAAATTAAATAAACAATTAGCAGAACAATATCCTGAAATTGGGCTACAAAAACACCACGAAAAATATTACTTTTAATAATTTTCGTTTAACGAGCAAAAACAGATGAAATATTACGGACAATACCAACAAGACAAATATCTTGATCAACTTTTTAAGAAAAAAACTAAAGGTGTTTTTATAGATATAGGTGCTCATGATGGCTTAACTTTTAGCAACAGTTTGTTTTTTGAAAAAGAACGTAATTGGACAGGCATTTGCGTTGAACCTATTCCTGAAATTTTCCAAAAATTAAATGAAGCTAGAACTTGTGTTAAAGTAAATGGTTGTATTTCAGAAAAAACTGGTGTTGAAAAATTTTTACGTGTAAGGGGCGAATTTGTTGATACGGAAATGTTGAGTGGATTAGTAAATAAGTATGACCCAAGACATTTAGAACGTATTGACCGTGAAATTAAACAGTATGGAGGTAGCAAAGAAGAAATTGAAGTAAAATGCTATAATATCAATGATTTGTTAAGTGAAAACAAGTTCAATCATGTTGATTTTTTTACCATAGATACCGAAGGCAACGAAATGAGTATTTTAAAAACAATAAACTTTAAAGCATTTGATATTGATATATTGTTGGTTGAAAATAATTATCAAACTAAAGAAATGAATGACTTTATGGTAAGTCAAGGTTATAAGCGTATTAAAAAGATTGGACACGATGAGGTGTATAGAAAAAAAACTTATTTAACCTTGCTTCAGCGTTTATTTTGAATATACTCAAACTTAATAGTTCCGCAATACTGCGGAAATGTTTAGTTAGAGTATTACATGCGACTAAATCACTAACTATTTTCTGAAAAATCATTTGGTTGCGGTATAAATTAAATTGTTTTGATTTTGTAGGTTTAATAATTTGAGGTAAAAGTCGTTTTCTTTTGATTTTTCAGAAAGTATCTTGCTTAAACTACCAGAAATAGTTAATATATTCACATTTAACATTTGTTCAGGAGGAATTTGACCTTTATAAACTACTTTGTTTTCTTCTTGTTTAATGGCATTTTTTTGATTGTCTTCTGCTGTCCAATTAGCAGAAGTTGTTTTAGCTTCATAGAGGGATAAAAAGATATTGTTTTTTGCTCTAATAAGCGACAAATCGGGTTTTACCTCCATATTGAGAAAGGAAGTTTTAAAATCATGATAATTACCTTTAGACCACACAAAATATTGTTCTAAATTGATGGTATCACTAACCATTAAAAAAGTGGCAGTAAATTTACCACCAACAATTGAATCAGAAATATAAATTATAAATGGATGAAAACCAACGTGAGTAAATTTTATAGAATCATTAGCTGAAACAAGCATAGAAAAAGTTCCATTTATATCTGTTGCAACTCCTTTGCTATTATTTACAATTAAATTAACTCCATGCAATGGTTGTTGCAAACTGTCTGAATTGATTATTTTTCCTTCGAAAAGAATAGGCTTGCGAGTAAGATTTGTGTCTTGTGCATTTAAAAAAGGAGCGGTTATTAACAGGAAGAGAAAGGTGTAAATTAGTTTTTTCATGGTAATTGTTTATGTAAACAAAAGTAAACAAAATAACATTAATTGGATTCGCTAATGCCGATTGTGATTTTAAATGTCGCATAAATGCTCCTTAAAATCTACATCGGCATTATACTTTAGGAAATACCATTGCGGCATTAAGAAGTTAAAATGTTATAACTTTATTTATTCCAAATTCCTTTGGCTTTTCCATTTACAATTTTCCAATATTGAATGGGTTGAAAAATTGCTCTTGGAATTATTCCAATTAATGTAGCTAAAATAACTCCTGTGCTTCCCATTGCTAAATTTTTTGCAAAGTAAATTGATAACGGAATATTAATAATACTTACAAAAATAGCATGATATAAACTCAGTTGAATTTTGTTTACACCAGCTAAAAAATTAGCAAATATCATGGTGGAAGTACTTACAATTACCCAAAGAGCCATAACTATTGATAGATTGAAAGGTATTGCTAATCTATCTCCTATCCATAATTGGTAAGCGTTGTTTGAGAATAATAGCATTATTATAATTCCTATAATAACAATAAACCACAGCTTTATTATTTTTAGGGTAGCCTGTTTTACCCATTCCATATCGTTTTTTGTATAGGCTTCTGTATATGCAGACCAATAAGGTGCTGTGATAATAGTAAATACCATATTCATTACTCCAAAATATTTGTAAGATACATTATAAACGGCTACATCTTCATTGCCAATTAATTGAGAAATGATAATGTTGTCTGTAGCAGCAACAATTATTGCAGCTACTTGCGTTATAAAAAATCGCACACCCAAGTTTAGTAATTCTTTTGCTTTACTAAAATCGATGTTTTTAAATGAAGGACTATAACTTTTATATCTTCCATTGAACGCCCAAATACTTGCTAAAAATGGAATTATTAGATTAATAAGGCTAAATGAAGCTCCTAAATACAAGAGTGAACCATGTGTGGTTTTGGTTAAAATAAATACTACAATAAGTGAAAATAAACTTCCTAAGGTATTTATTAAGCTACTAATTACTGGGCGTTGGTCGGCAATGAAAACAACATTGATTAATTTAATTATAAATTGAAAACAAAAAACAGAAAACACAATAAAAACAAGTTGTTCTATTTCTCGAACTTCATTTGAAGTATTAAGTATTAATCCCCAGTCTAAAAATTGATTTACAATAAAAAAAACTACAAAAAGTCCAACTGCTATTAAAGTAATTATAGCGTAAGTAGTGCTAATAAAAACCTTTGCCAAAAGGTCGTTTCCTTCTGCTTTGGCAATAGCAAATTTATTACGTAGTCCGTTTCCTAATCCTATATCAAAAAAAACAAACCAACCAATAACAGAAGACAATGTGAGCCAAATCCCATATTTTGTGGGATTTAAATAGTCAATAGTAAGAGGAACTAACAACAAGCTAATTATTATACTTATTCCTTTTAACAAAAAAGAGCCTATAATATTTTTTTTAGCTCTTATTGTGCGTTCATGACCAGAAAAAAAACTATTAAATAAGTTGCGTATCACTTTTTCTTAAATATACGATTAAAAAACCCTTTCTTTTGGTCTTCTTCATAATAACCATATCCATAACCATATCCATAACCATATCCATAGCCATAACCTAATCCAGAAAGTTTTACAGCATTAAATATAATGGATGGATTTTTTATACGCTCTTCTTTGTAGAGTTGGTTTATTTGCGTGAGGTATTCCTTTTTTGTTACATTTTGCCGTACAACAAAAATAGTTGCGTCAGCATATTTTGAAAGCAATAGAGCGTCTGTAACTAATCCAACTGGAGGGGAGTCAATAATAATAGTGTCAAATTCTTGTTGAAGTTTGTTTATTAACTCATCCATTTTTTCTCCCATAATCAATTCGGAAGGATTTGGAGGAATAGGGCCCGAAGGAATGATACTTAAATTTTCCACGGAAGTTTTTTGTATGATGGATGCTATTGTTTCAGCTCCAATTAAAAAAGAACTTACTCCTTTTTCATTTGAAATTTCAAAGTCAGCAACAATTTTAGGTTTTCTTAAATCTAACCCTAATAAAACTGTTTTTTTACCCGACAAAGCAATAATTATGGATAGGTTCATCGAGGAAAATGTTTTTCCTTCAGAACCTATAGATGATGTAATTAAAATGGTTTCTTTTTCTTTGCCTTTTAAAAAGTATTTTAAATTTGTTCGAACAGTTCTAAATGATTCCGCTATAAGTGATTTTGGTTTTTCCGAAACCACTAACGCATAGTGTTCTTTGCTATATCCAACAATACCAAGCATGGGAATTTTAGTAAGTTTTTCTATGGTTTTTTTATCTCTAACCGTATCATTAAATTGCTCAAAAACAAAAATTACTCCTGTTGGAATGAGTAGTCCGAGTAATAATGCTAATGAATAACTTTTCTTAGGAATTGGTCTTATTGGATAGGAAGTGGAACGAGCTTCTTCAATAATTCGGTTGTCAGAAACAGAAGCTGCCAAAGCAATAGAGGTTTCAGCTTCTTTTTGAAGTAAGTATAAATACAAACTTTCTTTTACTCTATATTCTCGCTCAATTCCAACTAATTCACGCTCTGTTTTTGGTATAGTTCCCATTTCATTTTCAAGCGAATTCATAGAAACTTGCAAATCTTTTTTTGAAGTTTGAAGCCCTGTTTTTATGGATTCGATATTTTGTAGCAGTGTGTTTCTCGTAAATTTTATTTTATTATTAATTGCAACAATAGCTGGAGTTTCTTGATTATAAGATTGTTCTAATTTTTGTTTTTCTATTTCTAAATCGGTTATTTGGGTTATCAATCTAACTAAAAGTG
>Ga0210006_1000678_pt1 | contig 25960 bp, 27 predicted proteins | sample CryGey02umfilter_2_FD_185452 | JGI IMG/M metagenome (GOLD analysis project Ga0210006, IMG submission 185452) | Groundwater microbial communities from aquifer in Utah, USA - Crystal Geyser 4/10/14 0.2 um filter (SPAdes) (version 3) | ecosystem: Environmental > Aquatic > Deep subsurface >... | reverse complement strand
TCCATGGCCACCTTCTTCCACTGGCTGATCTGCGCCGGGTGGATTTGGTGTTCACTAGCCAACTCGCTTGTGGTTTTACCCCCTTCAGGGCCTCCAGCGCCACCTTCGCCTTGAACTGCGCACTGTGTCGTTTGTGTTTTCCGGGCATCGCTTGGCTCCTCGCTCTCGCCAATCATGCCCCCTCGGTCTTAACAAAACCTACTGTCCAGTTTTTGGGGTCCACTTCACCCCCTCCTGGTGGGCGGCATGATGGTGGGCGTCCCCACCGTGCGATTCCATCGCCAGGGCCGGGCCGTGGTCGTCGTGAGCACAACTGGTCAGGGTCAGGGCAACGGGAAGGGCGGCCAACAACAGCGCTTTGCGGATGTTCATGTGGACTCCTGATCCTCTTGATTTTTTGTCATGTTCCAGTAAGGAAATGGAAAGGGACCAGGAATGTAGAGCACCCTTTGCCCGATTCCAAGAACATCAGACATCGCTAATTAAGCGATGTTTGCAGGGAGTTGCAGCCACAAAAAGGGCCCCTTGCGGGGCCTTGGTTTTAAGCGACTGGGGGATCACCCCATGCTGCGGAGCAGGTAGCGCTCTCGGCTGCGATTCACAAACGCAACCACGGTGAGCATGACCGGAACCTCGACCAACACCCCCACCACGGTCGCCAGCGCCGCCCCCGAGTCGAAGCCAAACAGTCCAATGGCGACCGCCACCGCCAGCTCGAAGAAGTTCGAGGCGCCGATCAACGCGCCGGGGGCCGAGACGTTGTGGGGCACCCGCCACAACCAGCCCCAGCCATAGACCAGGGCGGCGTTGAAATAGACCTGAATCAAAATAGGGATGGCGATCAGCCCGATCACCAGCGGCTCGGCCAGGATCTTTTCACCTTGAAAACCGAACAGCAGCACCAGGGTCAGCAGCAGGGCGCCGATCGAGACCGGCCCCAGCGTGTGTTTCATCGCCTCCAGCCGCGCTTGCCCGCCCCGCCTCAACCAGTGCCGACGCAGCAGGGTGCCAACCCCCAGCGGGATGACGATGTAGAGCACCACCGAAAGCAGCAGGGTGGCATAGGGGACGTGGATGTCCGATAGCCCCAGCAAAAAGCCGACGATGGGGGCAAAGGCGACGATCATCACCAGATCGTTGAAGGAGACCTGCACCAGGGTGTAGTTGGGATCGCCGTCGCACAGGTACGACCAGACAAAGACCATGGCGGTGCAGGGGGCGGCGGCCAAGATGATGAGTCCGGCGGTGTACTCGGCCGCATCTGCGGGGGTGATCCAGGCGGCGAACAGGGTGCCGAAGAAGAGCCAGGCGAGCAGCGCCATCGAGAAGGGTTTGATCAGCCAGTTCACCACCGAGGTGACGATCAGCCCCTTGGGTTGTCTGCCGACATTGACGATGCCGTGGAAATCGACGTTGACCATCATGGGGACAATCATCAGCCAGATCAGCACCGCCACCGGGAGGTTGACGTTGGCGACCTCCAGCCCCCCCACCGCCTGAAACACCCCCGGCAGCAGCTTGCCCAGCCCAATCCCCACCGCGATGCAGGCGAAGACCCACCAGGTCAGATTGCGCTCGAAGAAGCCCATATCGGCTTTGGTCTTGGCGGCCATCTCAACCCTCCTCCCGCAACAACGCTTCGACGCGGGCTTTCAGCTCGTCGCGCACCGCCCGGAACTGGGCGGCGACCTCTTCCTCGGTCCCGGTCGCCTTGGCCGGATCGGGCAGGGGCCAGTGGATCTTGCGGCAGTTGGCCGGGACCACCGGGCAGGTTTCGTCGGCATGGCCGCAGACGGTGACCAGCAGGTCGAGGCTCGGCAGCAGCTCGGGATCGAGGATGTCGGAGCTTTGGCCGCCGATGTCGATGCCGACCTCGTTCATGGCGGCCACGGCGCGGGGATTCAGACCGTGGGCCTCGATCCCGGCCGAGAAAACCTCCCAGGTCTCGCCGCCCAGACGGCGCATCCACCCCTCGGCCATCTGGGAGCGGCAGGAATTTCCGGTGCACAAAAACAGGATGCGGCGCTTCATGGTGAACTCCGGTTATGCGGATGGGCAGATATTAAAATCGTGATGGGGAAATGTGGCCTAGGAGTCTGTCGGGCTTGAGCGTCCGTAGCGAGCCGAGTGGGGAATCGAGGCCAAATTTTCACGGTTTTGAGGATCATAGTGGTGTCTATGTGACGAAAAACCGGGGAAATTTGGACCGATTACCCGCCGGCGCACGACTGCATGGATGCAGGAGGTAGAGCAATGCAGGAGCAATTGCCGAGTAGGACGATCTCAAGTCCGACAGACTCCTAGGGAAGCGCTGATTGATTAGCGCTTCCGAGCGACCCAGGGATGGGTCGCCAAAATCAGGAACGTAAGTGACTGATTTTGCAAGCGAAGCAAAAACGACGCTTTTTGCGAAGCGTGCTGATTCAAGGCAGGAGCCTTGAATCAGCGTTTCCCTAGGGTTGATCGGTCGCGCCCGGGCGGGGGGCGCCGATGGAACGACTAGCCGCACACCCCCGTGCGCCGGGCGAAGGCCTCCCGGTCGGCGGCGTGGATCAGGTCGCTTGGCAGATGGGTGGCCAGCAGGTCGCGCAGCGCCCCCTGCAAAGCGTCGCTGCTGTCGCTGAGTCGATAGAACATCCAGGCCCCCTCCCGCCGGGCGGCGACCACCCCGGCATTGCGCAGATAGGCCAGATGGCGTGAGACCATGCTTTGGGGCAGTTCCAGAACCTCGACCAGATCGCAGACGCAGCACTCCCCGGCATGGAGCAGCAGCGCCACGATGCGCAGTCGGGCCGGTTCGCTCAGCGCCTTGAACAGGGCGGCACGGCTCTCGATGAAGCCCGCGACCGCTTGATTCGCCGGGGCGACGGCCATTACAGCCACCCATCGATCTTCTTGCGGTCGGGGATCCCACCGGCATGCACCACCTTGCCGTCCACCACCACGCCGGGGGTCGACATCACCCCGAAGCCCATGATCTGCCCCAGGTCCTCGACCTTTTCCAGTTCGATCTCGACCCCCTTGGCGGCAGCGGCGGCTTGAATCAGCTCATAGGTGTTTTGGCAGTTTTTGCAGCCGGTGCCCAGTACCTTGATGCTTTTCATCAACGCTCCTTTTCAGCAGCAGGCGGTGCCGTTGGCGGTTGGGGTGCAGCCGCACCCCTCGGCGGCGATCACCTGGGGCAGCACCGCTTTGGGTTTGGGGGGCTCGGCGGCGCTTTGTTCGTCGAAAGCGCTGTCGAGCTGTTGGGCAGCCTCGTCGCGGATGTGGCGGGCGACCTCGATGACGGTGGCGATCTGGTGTTCGGGGATGCCGTATTCCCGCAGCTTTTTCAATTGGCACTGCCCCATGGCGGGGTGGTTGGCGGCGATGCCGCTGGCCAGGGCGACCATGGCGACGATGGAGCCGTGGAGTTGAGGTTGGTCGGTCATGTGTTCCTCAGGCGATGGCGTTGAACAGCCAACCCACCAAGGTGATGGCGATGGCTAGAATGGCGACGAACAAAGCCAGAGCGGGCCAGCGGATCACCTTGCGCAGGATGATCAGCTCCGGCAACGACAGGGCGGCGATGCTCATCATCAGCGCCAGGGTCGTTCCCAGAGCGACCCCCTTGCCCAGCATCGCCTCGGCCACCGGGATCACCCCGACGGCGTTGGAGTAAAGGGGGATCCCCATCAGCACGGCGGCGGGGACGCTCCAGAACCCACCCCCTTGACTCAGCGCGGCGATCCAAGCGGCCGGGACGAAGCCGTGAAACAGCGCCCCGACCCCCACCCCGGCAAGGACCCATTTCCAGATGCGACCGACGATCTGTTTCACCTCGCCAACCGCAAAACGGTGCCGTTCGGTCAGGCTGGTGCCGGTCTCGGGCAACCCGGCATCCCCCATCCTAATCTTCCAGACGTAATCTTCGACCCAGCGCTCGGGGTGGAAGCGTTCGATCACCAGCCCTCCGACCCAGGCCACTACCACTCCGGCGGCGACATAGAGCAGGGCGAGCTTCCAGCCGATGATCCCGGCCAGCAGCACCACTGCGACCTCGTTGATCATGGGGCTGGCGATCAAGAACGAGAAGGTCACCCCCAGGGGGATTCCCGCCTCGACAAAGCCGATGAACAAAGGGACCGAGGAGCAGGAGCAAAACGGGGTCACCGCCCCCAGGCCAATCGCCAAACCGCGGGCACTCTCTTTCGAACGGCCCCGCACCAACTGGCGCACCCGTTCCGGGCTGATCAGCGCCCGCACCAGCCCCATCAGGTAAATCACCACCACCAACATGACGAAGATTTTGCTGGTGTCCTGGATGAAGAAGATGGCCGCCTCGGCAGTGGGGCTGCCTGCGGTCAGGCCGGCCAGATCAAGCAGCAGCCAGCGGGCGAGGCTCTCAAACACGTGAGTTCTCCAAAGCCGAATATGCGGATATGCGAATATTACAAGGGGGAATCATCGCCAAATGACCCCCTATGTCCAGCGCAACGACGGCGTGGCGTCCCGCCTGTTAGTCCTCGAACCCCTCGGCAAGCTTGGGTTTGAGCAGCAGCACCAGCCCCCCTTGCTCGATCACCGCGACCCCCGCCTTTTTCAAAATCACCTCGCCGCCACACAAGCGCCGGGCCAGCGCTTCAAGACTGGGGTTGTGGCCGACCAGCCACACCGTTTCGCTGCTTCCGTCCCCCGCCTCGAAAGCGGCGCCGATCTCGTTGCACAGAATCTGCTCCTCATCGGGGGTGAGCCGGTCGTCGAGCTCGATGTCGGGCAGTTTCATATCCAGATCGTGGGCCAGATGGGCGATCAGGTGGGCGGTTTGGTTGGCGCGGCGGTAGGGGCTGCTCAGGATGCGGTCGGGGGCCGGCAACAGCGGTAGCGCCAGACGCAGCACCGCCAAGGCCCGCTTGGCCCCTTTGGGGGTGAGCTCGCGCAGGGCGTCGGGTTTGTCGCCACCGCGATCCTCGGCGATGCCATGGCGAATCAGGACAACGGTGCCGATGGGGGAGGGGGATGTCATGACGCTTTTGCTCCTTTGCGGATCACCCGCAGGCGACGGCCGAAAACCTGACGAAACGATTTGCGCTCTTCGTGCACCGCCCAGATCACCAAGGGGTGGCGATCATACCAGACCCGTTCGAGGTTGAAGGTCAAGGTGGTGGCGGTCAACAGGGCAGGCAAGGGAACGGGCAGGGGGTCGCGGGAGCGGTTCAAGGCGACCGCGACCCGCAGAATGGCGGCGAGCTGCGTCCCCAATCGGGCATCCTCGATGACCAACTCGGCCCACGCCTCGGAGGCGGGGGAGGGGGGGCGCTTGCGGTGGTGGTGGACAATGCCCGCCATCAGCCGTTGCTCGCGCAAAGAAAACCCCGCCATGTCGGCATTGCGCAACATGTAGGCCGAATGGCGGTGGTAGCCGTCGTGGGAGATCGACAGCCCAATGCAATGCAGTTGCGCCGACCATTCCAGCAGTGCACGCCCCTCGTCAGGCAAACCGAGGGGCAACGCTAGGGTGTCAAAGATCGCCACGGCGCTGTCGGCCAGACTTTGGGCATAGCGGCGGTCGACGCGGTAGCGGTGTTGGAATTGCTCGATGGTGCGCTGGCGCGGATCGTCCCCCCCCGCCCTGAAAATGCGGGCGCGCAGCGATTCGAGCACCCCCTCGCGCAGCGCCCCCATTGAAACGTGGACTTGCTCCAGCCCCAGCGATTCCATCACGGTGGAGAGGATCGCCAGCCCCCCGGCGATCACCTCGATGCGGTCGTCGGTCAGCCCCGGCCAGCTTTTGCGCTGCGACGGTTTGGCATCGCTGTGGATGCGCTCGACCAACTTGCGGACCGCGCTGGCCGGAATCACCTCTTCGCTGGGGGCATAGCCCATCTCCTTGGCGATGCGACCGATGGATCTGATGGTCCCCGAACAGCCAACGGTCACCGCATCGGTCGGCTGGGTCAGGGTCGAGCGGTAGGGTTCAAGGGTGTCGCGAATGTGGCGGATCGCCTGGCGCCATCCCTTAGGGGTGACCTCGCCGCCCGGAAAGAACAACTTGGTGTGGCGCACGCAGCCCAGATTGAGGCTTTCGGCCCGATGCAGGTGCCGACCTTCCCCCACTGCGATTTCGGTGGAGCCGCCGCCGATGTCGATCACCCGTACCGGCCCTGCGAAGGTGGGTCCGGCGCTGACCGCACCCATAAAAATCAACCGTGCCTCTTCGAAGCCCGAGATCACCTCGATCTCAAAGCCGGTCTCCTCCAGCGCCCGCTCCAAGAACAGATCGCTGTTGTGGGCATCGCGCAGGGTCGAGGTGCCGGTGGCCCGCACATGCAGGTTTTCCATCCCCCCCAGCCGCTCGGCGAAACGGCGCAGCGCTGCCCAACCCCGCTCCATAGCGTCGAGATCGAGCATCCCGTTGGGTTGCAACCCGGCATTGAGGGCGACCCGGTCGCGCAGCCGGTCGACGATGGTCAACCCCTCGGCGGGGTCGAAACGGGCAAGGGTCAGGTGGAAGGAGTTGGAGCCGAGATCGATGGCGGCCAGATGGGCGGCGGATGACGGCACGAGTTGCTCCCGGTTGGAGGCGGAGCGTCCGCCTGGGCAGGAAGGGGGTGAAGCCCGGAGGACCCTACTTGGCGATCCGATGGACCTCTTGGGCCATGGTAGCCGGATCGGTATGGCGGATCACCTTCCCTTTGACCATGTAGAGGACCAGCTCGGCGATGTTGGTGGCGTGGTCGGCTGCCCGCTCCAGATTCTTGGCGACCGAGATCAGCGCCAGCGCCTGCCGGATGCTGCGAGGGTCTTCGAGCATGTAGGTCAGCAGTTCGCGCTGGATGGCGGTGAAGTGGTGGTCGACCTCTTCGTCGCGGCGGCAGACCTCAAGCGCCAGCTCGATGTCCTGGGCGATGAACGAGGTCATCGCCTTGTCGATCAGCGCCAGCGCCGCCATCGCCATGGTCTGGATCTGGGTCAGCGGTTTGAGGGGGGGTTCCTTGCTCAGGTCGATGGCCCGCTCGCAGATGTTCACCGACAGATCGCCCATACGTTCAAGGTCGGTGGCGATCTTGATGGCGGTCATCACCAGCCGCAGGTCGGATCCGGCCGGTTGGCGCAGCGCCAGCAGCCGGATCGCCATCTCGTCGATCTCGACGTCGAGGCGGTTGGCGATGTGATCTTGGGCGATGGTCCGGTTGGCCAGATCGACATCCCGTTCCACCAGCGCCTGAATGGACGATTTAAGGTTCTCCTCCACCTGCCCGCTGAGTTTGAGAATCAGGGACTTGAGTTGGCTGAGCTCCTGTTCGAACTCGTGGCTGATGTGTTGGGGCATGGCAATCCATCCAGGGTGCGGCGGTGAAGGGGCCAACGGCCCCGTAGGTCCTGCGGTCGAACAGGGGGTGAGTCTGACGGCTTAGCCGAACCGTCCCGTGATGTACTCCTCGGTTTTGGTCTGGCTTGGATTGGTGAAAATCGTTTCGGTGTCGCTGTATTCGATGATCTCACCCTGATAGAAGAAGGCGGTGAAGTCGGAGACCCGTGCCGCCTGCTGCATGTTGTGGGTGACGATGACGATGGTAAACCGCTGTTTAAGCTCCTCGACCAGCTCCTCGATTTTCAAGGTGCTGATCGGATCGAGCGCCGAGGCCGGTTCATCCATCAAGACGATCTCGGGCTCGACCGCCACGGCGCGTGCGATACACAGGCGCTGCTGTTGACCGCCCGAGAGCGCCTGCCCCGACTGGTGGAGTTTGTCTTGCACCTCCTCCCACAGAGCGGCGTCGCGCAGCGCTTTTTCGACCCGTCCTTCGAGCTCGGAGCGGGGGATCTTCCCCTTGAGCCGAATGCCGTAGGCGACGTTGTCGAACACGCTCATCGGGAAGGGGGTCGGCTTTTGAAAAACCATGCCGATCTTGGTGCGCAGCTCGATCAGGTCGATCTTGGGATCGAGAATGTTCTGCCCGTCGATCAGGATCTCCCCCTCGGCCCGCTGCCCTTTGTAAAGGGAGAACATCCGGTTGTAGGTGCGGATGTGGGTCGATTTGCCGCATCCCGAGGGACCGATGAAAGCGGTCGCGCAGCGTTCTGGGATCACCAGGTTATTCTCTTGGAGGGCCTGATGTTGACCGTAAAAGAAGTTCAGGCCGCGAACCTCGATCTTGGGGGTCACGTTCTGAAGGGTTTCTGAAACGATGCTCATGAAGTTCTCCGACGGTCGCGGAACAGCAGCCGGGCCGTGATGTTCAGCCCCAGAACACCAGTGGCGAGCAGCAATGCCGCCCCCCATGCCTGGGTCTGCCAGTCCTCGTAGGGGGACATGGCGTAGTTGAAGATGGTAACGGTGAGGTTGGCCATGGGATCGGTCAAACCCGAGGGCCAGTAAGGGCTGTTCAGGGTGGTGAAGAGCAGCGGGGCGGTTTCCCCCGAAACCCGGGCCACCGCCAGCAGCACCCCGGTAATAAGGCCGACCTTGGCGCCGCGCAGCGCCACATGCAGCACCATGTGCCAGTAGGGGGCGCCCAAAGCCAGAGAGGCCTCGCGCATCTCTTGTGGCACCAGTTTGAGCATCTCTTCAGAGGTGCGGGTGACCACCGGCAGCATGATCAGCGCCAGCGACACCCCCCCCGCCAAGCCCGAAAAGCCTCCCATCGGCACCACCAAAATGGCGTAGACGAAGATGCCAATCACAATGGAGGGGGCGCTCATGAAGGTGTCGGCCAAGAAGCGGATCACCTTGCCGAGCCGCTCGCCCCGCCCGAACTCCGAAAGGTAAATCCCCGCCAAGAGCCCCAGCGGCACCCCGCCCAAGGTCGCCAGCAGGGTGATGATGAGGGTGCCGGTGATGGCGTTGGCCATCCCCCCTCCGGGGACGCCGGGGGGGGTGGGCAGATCGGTCAGGAAGGCCCAGTTGATGGCCGCCCCCCCCTTTTGAAAGATCACCACCAGGATCCACAGCAGGAAGAACAGCCCCACCACCGCTGCCAGACTCGACAGCACCAGGGCCAGGGCATTGACCGCCCTACGGCGTTGCACGCGGGTCATCGCTTGCCCTCCGCTTTCTCGGCGCTTTGGATCCACTTCTCGGCCAGTGAGAGGACGACGAAGGTGATCAGGAAGAGCACCAAGCCCAGCTCGACCAAGGAGGAGAGGTAGAGCGATTCGGAGGCCTCGGTGAACTCGTTGGCGAGGGTCGAGGCGATGGTGTTGGCCGGGTTGAACAGCGACCACCCCAGCTCGTGGGCGTTACCGATGACGAAGGTGACCGCCATGGTCTCCCCCAGTCCACGGCCCAACCCCAAAAACAGGGCGCCGATGATGCCCCGGCGTCCGTAGGGGATCACCACCTTCCAGATGACCTCCCAGGTGGTCGCCCCCAACCCGTAGGCCGATTCCTTCAGCATGGGGGGGGTCATCAGGAAGATGTCGCGGATCAGGGAGGTCATGAAGGGGAGGATCATCAAGGCCAGCACGATCCCGGCGGTCATCAGGCCGACCCCGATGGGGATCCCTTCGAACAGGGGGATGTAGCCGAAGTACTCCTGCAACCAGGGCTGCACATCGTCGGCCAGGATGGGGGAGAGGTAAAAAAGCCCCCACATGCCGTAGATGATGCTGGGGATCGCGGCGAGCAGTTCGATGGCGGTGCCGAAGAAGGGGCGCAGGAACTGGGGCGAGAGCTCGCTCAAAAAGACGGCGATTCCGACCGCCAAGGGGACGGCGACCAGCATGGCGATCAAGGTCGAGACGATGGTGCCGACAATGGTGGTCAGCGCCCCGAACTCTCCGGTGACCGGATTCCAGGCGTCGCTCCACAAGAAAGAAAAGCCGAACTTCTGAATCGATTCCCAGGAGTCGCTCACCAGGGCAATCACCATGGCGGCCAAGACGACCAGAATGGTCAGGGCGGCCCCCGTGGTGATCCAGCGGAAGAGGGGATCGAACCGGGCCAGCCGGGTTGGGGATGAGGCCGGTTGGGCCGTCGTCTCAGAGCTGCTCATGAAGGATTCCAGGTTGAATGGCCGTCCAGGGCACCGATAGGGCTTTGGCGGAGGGGGCGACCCTCACGCAGATACGCTAACGGGGGATTTTCGCCACGTGATGACCGCGCGGATGTGCAGTGCAGGCAATGGTACCGGCCGGTCTGACCCGGCTCAACCGCGAAGGGGATGAACGCGCCTACAAAAGACAAGAAAAACGGGCACATCCATGTGCCCGTTTAGCAGAAGGTCCAGCTGGACTACGACGCTTACCAGACGGCCTTGCCGTTCGCCTGGATCTCGTTGTGCCATTTTTCTTCGATCTGTTGGACCAAGCTCTCGGGCAGGGGGACGTAATCGAGCTTGGCGGCCATGTCCTGACCGTTCTTGAAACCCCAGTCGAAGAACTTCAGCACCCGCTGAATGGCAGCGGCGTCGGTTTGGTTCTTGTAGACCAGGATGAAGGAGGCACCGGCGATGGGCCAGCTGTTCTTACCGGGCTGATCGGTCAGCACCATGTACATGCCGGGGGCTTTTTTCCAATTGGCGTGGGCAGCGGCGGCCTGGAAGGCCTCCATCGAGGGGGCGACGAACTCGCCGCCTTGGTTGCCCATCAGCACGTGGGCCAGCCCGTTTTGCTTGGCGTAGGCGTACTCGACGTAGCCAATGGAGCCCTTGATCTTCTTGACGTAGTTGGCCACGCCCTCGTTGCCCTTGCCGCCAACGCCGACCGGCCAAGAGACCGCCTTGCCGTTGCCGGGACCGCTGGCCCAGGGGGAGCTGACCTTCATCAGGTAGTTGGTGAAGACCCAGGTGGTGCCGGAGCCGTCGGCCCGGTGCACAACGGTGATCTTCTGATCGGGCAGCGTGACGCCGTCGTTCAGGGCGGCAATGCGCTGATCGTTCCAGGCGGTGATCTTGCCCAAGAAGATGTCGGCCAGCACTTCACCGGTCATCTTGACCTGGCCGGCTTTGACGCCGGGGATGTTCACAACGGGAACCACACCGCCGATGACGGCGGGGAACTGCATCAGACCGACTTCATCCAGCTCCGCCGCCTTCAAGGGGGCATCGGAGGCGCCGAAATCGACGGTCTTGGCCTTGATCTGCTGGATGCCGCCGCCGGAACCGATCGATTGGTAGTTGAGCTTCACGCCGGTCGCTTTTTCGTAGGCGAACGCCCATTGCGAGTAAACCGGGTAAGGGAAGGTGGCGCCGGCGCCGTTGATCATTTCGTCCGCGTGGGCGCTGGTGACGAGTAGACCGGCCAGAGCGGCGCCGGTCAGGGCTTTTTTCACGGTGCTGATCATGTCATGACTCCTTCTTCGGGAAGGGGAATATGCCGTATGCAAGAACCCTCGACGGCGCATCCTGCGTCCGTCGAGGTTCGCTCGCGATTAGAAGCTGTACTGCGAGAACACGCCCATCCACTTTTCTTTCGAGGTGGTGGCGCCGCCGGTTTTGCCCTCTTTGGCGATGTAGCCGACGGTGAACTTGGCCTGCTTGGAGGCGGCGTAGTCCAGGCCGACCATGATGCGGGTGCCCTCGACCTTGGTGGTGGCGTTGTTGCTGTTGGCGTCGTAACGGGCCACCGCGCCCAGACCCTCGCCGAACGAGCCGTAACCCCACACCGAGTAGGCGGTGGTGGTGGTGGCGCTGCCGGTGGCGGGGGCCGACTTGTTGCTCAGGTAATTGACGCCGGCGGTGAAGACGCCCTTCTGCTGGTAGACGGCCATCAGCTGCATCAGGGTCTGCTTGGTGCCGGTGACCGAGGTGCCGCCGGTGTAGGTGGTGGAGGCGTTGGTGCCGCTCTTGAATCCGAGCGAAACGTCCAGACCCTCGATGGGCGCCAGCGAAACGCGGGCGGCCAAGTCCATGGCGTTGGCAGCAGAAGGTTTGCCGTAGCCGCCGCCGTTGGTGTAGGTCACCCAATACTTGACCATGTCGGCGGGCTTACCCTTGAAGGTGACGCCCAGGTCGGAGGAGTGCTCGTAGCCCAACTCGTCGACCAGCACCTTGCCGAAGTAGCGGTGACCCCACAGCCCCTGCTCGTAGTCGATCCAGGGGGTGTGGGCCTGCCCCAAACGGAACTGGAAGGCATCGGAGACGTGGTTTTCGATGAAGGCGTACTTCACGAACACGTTCTGGTTGCGCTTCAGGCCGGCGACATTGCCCTGCTCGTTCTGCAGATCGGTGGTGAAACGGGCGCTCCAGTTGTCCTCGCCCTTGTACTTCATATCGATGTACCAGCGATCGACCGCCAGCCCCTGGGTCTTGGTTTGGGCGCTGGTGGCGTTGTCTTTCTGGTAGCTGGCCAAGCTGATGAAACCCTTCATGCCGACGGTCAGCTTTTGACCGTCTTTCTCCGCCACGGTCAGGCCGCTGGCTTGGGCGGTGGCAGCGAAGGCGATCATGCCGACACCAGCGGCGGCCATCAGGATGCGGTGCTTCATTGTGGGTTCTCCTCAATGTTTGGAATCGTGTGGGCGGAAGGTGTGCCCGGTCATGGAATTCACGGGGGGAAGATTAGGGGGCGTTTGTGACCAAATTTTGACGGGGCGCAAGATCGCTCAAAGAAACCGGTGCTGTCGGGCGTGCACAAAAAAACCCGCAAATATGCGGGTTTTTTGTGGGGTGATGGGGTGATGGGGCGTGGCTGGGGCTACGGCGTAGGTTGTAAGCGATTATTTTTGACCCACCCGGGTCCCCAGGGCGGCGGGGTCGAGGTGGATGGAGCGAAAGCTCAGCTGCTCATCCCAACGATGGCGGATGGTGTCGACCAAACTGGGGGGCATCGGCACATATTGCAGGATCGCCGCCGTTTTCTGCCCCTGCTCGAAACACTGGTCGAAGAAGGCGAGCACCCGCCGGGTTTGGGTGGGGTGGTCGCTGTGTGCAGGAAGCAAGGCGTAGGTGACCCCGGCGATGGGCCAGACCTCCGCGCCCGGTTGGTCGGTCAGCACCATAAAAAATCCAGGGGCATGCTTCCAATCGGCGTGGGCGGCGGCGGCTTGGAACGATTCCATCGAGGGGGCGATGAAGTTGCCCTGCCGATTTTGCATCCGCAGCAGGGTCAGTTTTTTGGCCATTGCGGCGCCGAACTCCATGTAGCCGATGGCCCCAACCGTCGAGCGCACCTTCTCGGCAACCCCCGAGTTGCCGTCCGCCCCGATGCCGACCGGCCAGGCGATCTCTTTGTCGGTCCCCAATGTGTTGGCCCAGTCGGAGCTGACCTTGGTCAGGTAGTCGCTGAAAATCCAGGTGGTCCCCGATCCATCGGCCCGGTGGACAACGGTAATGTCGATGGGGGGCAGGGTCAGATCGGGGTTGAGCTGTCTGATTTCGGGGTTATTCCAACGCCGGACCTGCCCCATAAAGATTTTGGCCAGCAAAGGACCGGTCAGGTTGAGCTTGTTGCTCTCGATCCCCGGCAGATTGGCCGCAGGGACCACCCCCCCCATGATGAAGGGGAATTGCACCAGCCCCCTCTCGCGCAGCTCTTCCGGTTTCATCGGGGCGTCCGAAGCGCCGAAATCGACCGCGTTGGCAACAATCGACTTGATCCCCCCCCCCGATCCTATCGCCCGGTAATCGAATCCCCCTTTGTTGAGTAAGTCGTAGCCCCAGACCGCCAAAACCGGAAAGGCAAAGGTCGATCCGGCGCCAAGAATACCGTTGTCGGCACGGCTCGGTTGCGGGAGGGCGAGAAGCAGCATGCCCAGAGCCAGGCTCCATGCGCGGATGGCACAACGCAGAGATTTCATTTGGGTGTCCGTGGGGTCAAACGGGGGATGACGGGCCAAAACAGGAATGGCCCGAAGGGATCAGGGGCGGATCATGGAAGGGGCATTTGACGGCGGCATGACCGCGATGATCAGGTTGGCTGCCGCCATTCTGCGGCGGTTCAGGTGCTGCCAAGGAGGGCAAAAAAAACGGGGGGTGTGCTGCGCAGGGGAGCAATTTATTGGCCTTGCGGGGGCGGCCATCCGCCCCCGCAAGGGTCGATCAATAACCGAGCTTATCTTTCCAGACGGTCTGAATGGTGGGCATGACCGTCTCGGGAATGGGGATGTACTGCAGGGCGGTGGCGGTCCGATTGCCCTCGTGCAGGGTGCGCTCGAAGAAGTCGAGCACCTGCTTGACCTGGGAGGGGGCCTCGTCGGTGGGGATCAGGGCGTAGGTCACCGCAGTGATCGGCCAGGATTGGGCGCCAGGCTGGTCGTTCAACACCATGAACAGGCCTGGGGCGTTGTTCCAGTCGGCGTGGTTGGCAGCCGCCTGCACCGCCTCATGGGTGGGGGCCACAAAGTTGCCATCACGGTTTTGCAGCTGCGGCAGTCCCAGCCTCTTGGCTTTGGCGGTCCCTAATTCGGTGTAGCCAATGGCGCCGGGGGTGGCGGCGATGGCGGTGGCGACCCCCTTGTTGCCCGCCTGCGCCTCTCCAACCGGCCAGACGACCTTTTTGCCGGTGCCGATCGAGTCGGCCCAGGCGGGGCTGACCTTGGTCAGGTAGTCGGTGAAGACCCATGTGGTCCCCGAACCCTCGGTCCGGTGGATCACCTTCACCGCCAGATCGGGCAGGGTGATGCCGGGGTTGAGGGCGGCGATTTCAGGTGCGTTCCAACGGGTGATTTTGCCCCGGAACAGGTCTGCCAGGACGGGGCCGGTCAGCTTGAAGTCCTGGGTGGCAAAGCCGGGAAGATTCACGGCGGGAACCACCGCCCCCATGACCAACGGGAACTGAACCAACCTCTTTTCGACCAGTTCGGCCTGGGTGAGCGGCTCGTCGGAGGCGGCGAAAAGCACCTTGCGAGCCTCGACGGCTTTGATTCCCGAGCCTGAGCCGGAGGGCTCGTAACTGAAGCTGTTCCCCCCGGAATAGTCGAAACCCCAGATGCTGATGACGGGGAAGACGAAGGAGGATCCGGCCCCGCTCAAGGGGGCGGCTTGGGTGGCGGTGCAAGCCAGGGTCAGGGCGAGCAGAGTGCCCCAAAAAGTCGGGCGGTTCAGGGTTTTGGCGTTCATCGATGCTCCTTAAGGGGGCGAGGGGTGTCCGCTCGGCCGAACGCTGGCAAAGGGCGGCGGATGAGGATGAGGGCAATGCCGCACGTGGTGCGCGGGAAATCGCGAAAAAAAGCCCGGAAATCGCAGGCGATCCCCGGGCTTCGCAAGGGGTGGACCAGGTTAATGAATGTTTAGGGAAGCGCTGATTAAAGGCCTCCTGCCTTGAATCAACACGCTTGGCAAAAACCAAAAGTAGGCGCTATGAGGCGGCGATGGTTTTTGCTTCGCTTTCGAAATCGGCAGAGCTTCGGCGACTTAGGTCGCTTCCTACGACGGCGCTATTTTGGCAGCCCATCCCTGGGCCGCTCGGAAGCACTAATAAATCAGCGCTTCCCTAGGGTTTAGCGTGCTTGTCACGCTATCGTCAAAAAAATGGTTGGGGATAAAAAATGCAAACCATTGTTTTTGCAGGGATATCTTGGTTGGCAGTCAAGATGCGGTCATCAATCGGGGGCGAATGATCGAGTTTTTCAGTCGGGTAACTGTGAGGCACATCTCAATTCGACCGACAAAAACGGGGGGTGGGCAAGCGGAGGCAAAGCGGGGGCGGGGGTGCGGATGAGGGGGACGGCCCCTCAGTGCCCCCCGCCGCGGGCGGTGTGCAGGATGTGGGGAATCAAATCGGCCACGGCGCTCAGCGAGGTGGCGGCGCCCCGGCGGGAGCCGGGAAGGTTGAGCATCAAACAGGGGGCGCCATTGGGCGCGTAGGCGATCCCGGCCAGCCCCCGCCCCAGCAGCGAAAACCGGGTCTCCTCCCGCCCCACGCGATGAATCTCATTCATCACGCCGGGGAGTTGCTTGCTTAACACCGGCGCCGTCGCCTCGGGGGTGACGTCGCGGGGGCCGCAGCCGGTGCCGCCGCAGGTGAGGATCAAGTCGGCGTGCCCCGAATCGCGCTGGGCCGTTAACCAAGCGGCGATGCGGGGTTGATCGTCGGGGAGCAAATCGCGGGCGACGATGCTGCCCCCCCAACCCTCGATCAGGGCGGCCAGGCGATCCCCGGCGCTGTCCTGTTTCAGCCCCCGCGAATCGGAGAGGGTGAGGATGGCGGCGCGGACGCCGGTGAGGTCGGGGGCGAAAGCCGAAGAGGGTGCGGAGGTAGGAGCGCCGCCCTCGGCGCGATGCTTTTCGGTGGTTTGAGCAAGGGGGATCGCGCTGTGGGATCGCGCCGGGGCGGCGCTCCTACCGGGGGCGTGGGTGGCGTGGTCGATCCCGGATTCGCTCCAGTGCTTCATGGCGTCGATGCACCCCGGACACGCCTCGACCCAGCGCTCACGCCCGTCCTCCAGAATCTCCCTCTTCCAAAAGGGGGCCTGCACCTTAAGAAAGTCAATCAGATACCGGCAGGCGGCAAACGCCTCGTGGCGGTGGCGGGCGATGGCGGCGGTGAGGACGATGTTTTCGTGGGCCTTGAGATGGCCGACCCGGTGGACCACCGCCACATCGAGCACCCCGAACCGCTGTTTGGCCGCTTCGGCGATGCGGGTGAGCTCTTGCTCACACATGCCGGGGTAGTGCTCCAGTTCGATGGCGGCGACATGGCCGTCATCGCTCTGCTCGCGCACCGTGCCAACAAACAGCACCTCCCCCCCGGCGTCGTGACCGCCCGCCCGCAGCTCGCCCAGCAGGGCGGCAACGTCGAAATCTTCGGTTTGAACGCGGACGATCACAGCCGCACCAGCGTGAAACCGAAGGCGTCATTCCGGGGCGGCACGGGCTTAGGGTGGATGCCTGCTTTCGCGGGAATGGCGCCGCAGGGAAGGGGGCTGGTCATCCTCAACCTCCCGTCACCGGAGGAAAAAAGGCGATTTCGTCGCCATCATTCACCAACGCAGCGTCGTCCACCCGCTCTTGGTTCAGGGCCGCCTGCACCAGCGGGGCGGTGGTGTGGGGGGCGTAGGTTTGGCGGATGGCCCCGACCGTCAGCCCCGGTTCAAAGGGGAGTTCGCGGGTCGAAGTCCCCATCTGCTCGCGCAGCCGGGCGAAGAAGAGCACCCGGATCATGCCGACCGTCCCAGCACTGCAGGATCGAGCACCACCGCATCGACCGTTTCGCCTTGCGCCACCTCATTGACCGCTTCGGGCAAGATCGCCAGCGCCTCGGCCGCCGCCATGGCGCTGAGCACCCCGGAACCCTGGCTTCCCGCCGAGATGGCCCACCACGCCCCTGCACGGTTTTCAAGCCGCACCCGGTTGTAGTGGGCGCGGCCATCCTTCTTGCGCATGGGGGCGGCCAGCCGTACCCGGATGGTCGGCAGCGCCAGAGCGCTTTCGGGGATCCCCATCAATTTGCGCAGCGCCGGGACGAGGAAGAGATACCCCCCCACCAGGGTCGAGACCGGATTGCCCGGCAACCCCAACACCGGCACATCGCCCACATGACCATAGGCCAGCGGCTTGCCCGGCTTCATGCGGATCTTCCAGAAGTTCATCTCAAACCCGACCTCGCCCAGCACCTCTTTCACCAGGTCGTAATCCCCCACGCTCACCCCGCCGCTGGTCACCAGCAGGTCGGCGTGGCGCAGGGCGTCGAGAATGCGGCTGCGCAGATCGGCCTTGTCGTCCTTGGCGATGCCCAGGTCGATCACCTCGCCGCCGCTTTGTTGGATCAAGGCGGCGAGCGTAATGGAGTTGGAGGAGACGACCTGACCCGGACCGGGGAGCACCCCCGCCGGAACCAACTCGTCGCCGCTGGCCAGAATCGCCACCCTGGGACGGCGGAAGACCCGCACCGAGCCCCGCCCGCATGAGGCGGCGACCCCCAGGGCGGCGGGGCCCAAGGTTTGGCCGGGGCTCAGCACCGCATCGCCCACCGCGATGTCCTCCCCCTGAAGGCGGATGTTGGCGCCAACCTCGGGCAGCTTGTGGGTTGTCACCGTCTGGCCATCCCAGGTGCAGTCCTCTTGCATCACCACTGTGTCGACCCCCTCGGGGATCGGGGCGCCGGTGAAGATCCGTACTGCTTGCCCGGCAGGAAGAGGGGCGGGGACGCCGGGGGCGGCGTGGACTTCCCCCGCCAGGGGAAGCGGTTGCCCCTCGGTCACGGAGCCGTAGCGGATGCCGAAACCGTCCATGGCCGAGTTGTCGCCGTTCGGCACATTTACTTGAGAGACCACCGTTTCGGCCAGCACCCGGCCCGCCGCCAGGGTCAGGGGGATCACCTCGCGCCCCACGGGGACGAGGGGGGCGAGGATGCGGGCAAGGGCTTCGGCGACGGAGATGTTTTGCTGGGTCATGGAATCGATAAGACCTATAGGATCTATGGGACCAATAAGAGGGGGATCGAGGCGGGCTAGGAACCTGTCGGACTTACCGGTCCACCACCCCCCCGAAGCGTCATCCCCCCGCAGGCGACATGGTAGGAGCGCCGCCCTCGGCGCGATTGCGTCTGAGGCGATGCGGTAGGAGCGCCGCCCCCGGCGCGATTACGTCTGAGGCGATGCGGTAGGAGCGCCGCCCCCGGCGCGATTGCGTCTGAGGCGATGCGGTAGAAGCGCCGCCCTGGGCTGCTCGGAAGCGCCGACGCACTCGACCCGAACGCCCCCCGTGAGCGTCCCCCCCTTGTTCAAGGGGGGACAGGGGGGATTTACAGGCGCTTCAATGGCGGAGTTTTGCCTTGAACCAGCGCTTCCTCAGCCCCCAGTCGCCGCCATCGCCCGGTGCAATTTTCCGGGGTGCTCATTGAAGTCGTGCTGTTTGGGCTTGCGGGCCACCGCCGCCGCAATCGCCTGACGCAGCCCCGCAGTCCCCCCCTCGCGCAGGGCGCCAGCCAGGTCGGCCCGGTCCTCCTGCCCCAGGCAAAGAAAAAGCTCCCCCTTGGCCGAGACCCGCACCCGGTTGCAGCTTTCGCAAAAGTGGCGCGAAAGGGGGGTAATCAGACCGATGACGGTCCCCAGTTCCACCACCCTGAAATACCGGGCCGGTCCCGCCCCGCTGCCCAGCACCACCGGTTCAAGGGTGTAGCGGGCGGCGAGCTGCTGTTCCAGCTCGGTCAGAGGCAGGGCGTGGGCGGCGGCGTCGAACCCCTCCACCCCCATCGGCATGGTTTCGATCAGCCGAAGCGTATGGCCGTGCTGCGCGCAAAACTCGATCAGCTCGGGGATTTGATCGTCGTTGACCCCTCGCATCACCACGGTGTTGATTTTGATCCGCTCAAACCCCGCCCTCTTGGCCGCCACCAACCCCTCCAGCACCTGAGGCAGGCGGTCGCGCCGGGCCACGTCGGCAAATACGGGGCGGCGCAGCGAATCGAGGGAAACATTGAGCCGCTTCACCCCGGACGCCCTTAACGCATCGGCTTTTTCGGCCAGGTGGGTGGCGTTGGTGGTCAGCGACAGGTCGCGCAGCCGCCGGTCGCGTCCGATCTCGGGCAACCAGTCGAGAAGATCGGGGCGCAGCAGCGGCTCACCCCCGGTGATGCGGATGTGTTGCACCCCCAGATCCATAAAGGCGCGGGCGATGGCGACCATTTGCTCGCCCGGCAGCATTTCATCCTTGCCCAAATACCCCTCGTACCGCTCCGGCAGGCAGTAGCGGCAGCGCAGGTCGCAGCGGTCGATCACCGACAGCCGCAGGTAGCCGATCTTCCGCCCGAAGGGGTCGATCAGGCCGGGCTGGAAGTCGTCGCTGCGCGGCAGGGGGGCCAGGGGATTCATGGGGTGTCGGTGGGCGGAGGGCTGCCTGCCATCCAGTGCAGGCCGATGGAGTTGGGGCGGTTTTGCCCCCCCTGGGTAATCAAGCGGGCCACGACAGTCAGGTTGCGCAGTTCGAGCAGGTCGCGGTCGACGGTGAAATCCCAGTAGTACTCGGCGATTTCCCGCTCGATCAGGTCAATGCGCTGCCGCGCCCGCTTCATCCGTTTGGCGGTGCGCACGATCCCCACGTAGTCCCACATGGCGCGACGGATCTCTTGCCAGTTATGGGTGATGACCACCCGCTCGTCGGGATCGGTGGTGCCGGTGGTGTCCCATTCGGGCAGGCGGCGCAGCTTGGGCAGGGTTTCGCTGCGTAGGCGGCGGGCGATGTCCTCGGCGGCGGCGCGTCCCATCACCACACATTCGAGCAGGGAGTTGCTGGCCAGCCGATTGGCGCCGTGCAGCCCGGTGCGGGCGGTTTCGCCAACGGCGTAGAGGGCGTCGACCGAGGTACGGGCGCGGATGTCGGTGGCGACCCCCCCGCACAGGTAGTGGGCCGCTGGGACCACCGGAATCGGCTCATTCACGATGTCGATCCCCATCTCTAGGCAGCGACGGCGGATGGTGGGGAAGTGGGACTCGATGAACGCCTCCCCCTTGTGGCGGATGTCGAGGTAGACGCACTCCTGGCCACTGCGCTTCATCTCGGCGTCGATGGCCCGCGCCACAATATCGCGGGGCGCCAGCTCCCCCTTGGGGTGGTAGCGGTCCATGAAACGTTTGCCCCGCCGGTCGACGAGAATCCCCCCCTCGCCCCGCACCGCCTCAGAGATCAAGAAGTTCTTGGCCTCGGGGTGGTACAGACAGGTGGGGTGAAACTGGAAGAACTCCATGTCGCGCACCTGAGCCCCGGCCCGGTGGGCGATGGCGATGCCGTCGCCGGTGGCGGTGTCGGGGTTCGAGGTGTAGAGGTAGACCTTGCCCGCCCCCCCGGTCGCCAGCACCACGGCGCGGGCCGAGACGGTCACCACCTGGCCGAGCTCTTCGTCAAGCAGATAGGCCCCCCGGCAGGCGCCCCGGGAGCCGGGCTCCAGGCCGCGCAGTTTGGCGTCGGTCATCAGATCGATCGCCATGTGGCTCGCCAGGTAGCGGGTGTTGGGGCGCTGTTTTGCCTGGGCGGTGAGCGCCGACATGATGGCGGCGCCGGTGGCGTCGGCGGCGTGCAGGATGCGCCTGCGGCTGTGCCCCCCCTCGCGGGTGAGGTGAAAGCCGGTGGTGCAGTCGGCCTCCCCCGAACACAGGGTGAAGGTCACCCCCGCCTGGACGAGAAAAGCGATGGCGGCGGGGGCCTGCTCGACGATGAAACGGACCACCTCGGGATCGTTGAGACGGCTGCCCGCCTCCAGGGTGTCCTCGATGTGGGACGCGAAGGAATCTTCGGGGTCGGTCACCGCCGCGATTCCCCCTTGCGCCTGGAACGAGTTGCACTGCTCCACCGCCGATTTGGCGGCGATGACCACCGAAACGGTGTCGGGCAGCGACAGGGCGCAGGCCAGTCCGGCGCTACCACCGCCGATGATGAGGACGTCGCATTCGATCAAGGTGGATTCCCACGTGTGAACGGTGTTGTGGTGGCGGCGGGGTGCCGAGCCACCCTTGCGTTTTCCCTTGTGCGGCGGGGGTCGGGCGACCGCTTGCCGGTGGATGCTCTGCGCTTATCCACCCTACGTTTCGGGCTTCGCGGCGGCGTAGGGTGGATAAGCGCAGCGCATCCACCTTTCCCCCCGATCAGCCCCCCTCTTCCCGCTCCTTCACCGCCGCCAGACAGCAGATTCCCTCGGGGTTGGTGTGGCGGCAATCGCACCCCTCGCTGCCGATCTTGGCGGCGATGGTTGCGCTCACCGGGTCTGCTTTCTTACGGGTTTCGACCTGATCCCAGGTGAAGCCGAAGCAGGGGCAGGCAATCGCCGGGTCGGCCCCCAGCTTGGCCCCGTAGGGGTGCTTGAGGTGCTCCTGGGTCAACACCGGGTTGCCAACCAGGTTGGAATAGACCACCGCGCAGCCGGGGGTGCGGCAGATGAACAGCGGACCCTTTCCTCCCCAGGCGGCCAGCCCCCCTTCGTTCAGCACCGATTCCAGGGTGGCGGCCAGCACCGTGCGCATGGGGGCGCCGCAGCGGGGGCAGGGGATGGGGGGCGGCCCTTTTTGGGGCGGGGCCTTGGGGTCACAAGTGGCGGGGCCACAAGTGGCGGGGCCACAAGTGGCGGGGCCACAGCCGCAGGCGCCGGATGCACAGGTGGTCATGGTTACCTCGTGGTATGAACAATCGCGGCGAGGGCGCCGCTCCTACCAAGATCCCCACCGCCCCCCTTGGGGTGGGGGGGCCGATTGCCGTCCTCAGACCGCCCCCCCGCGAATCGCTTCGTGGTCGGGCAACCCCATCGCCTTGCGCACCTCGGCCATGGTTTTTTCGGCCTCGCGCCGGGCTCGCAGCGAGCCGCCAACCAAGAGGTCTTCGATCTCACGGGGGCGCTGCTCCCAGAAGGCGACGCGCTCGCGGATGGGGGCGAGCTCGGCATCCATAAACGCCCAGAGCTTTTTCTTGCAATCGATGCAGCCGATCCCGGCGCTGCGGCACCCCTCGGCGACTTCGTCCCGTGTCGCCTGATCCGAAAAGGCCTTGTGGTAGTCGAAAACCGGACAGACGTCGGGATCGCCTGGGTCGGTTCGCCGCACCCGCTGGGTGTCGGTGGTCATGGTCATGATCTTCTTTTTGGCCGACTCCTCGGCCTCGCCGAGTGCGATGAAGTTGTTGTACGACTTGCTCATCTTGCGCCCGTCGGTCCCCAGCAGTTTCGAGGCGGGGGTGAGCAGCGCTTGGGGCTCGATCAGCGGGCCACGGGGCGGCTCGTCGGGGCCGACCTTCTCGCCATACAAATGATTGAAGCGCCGCGCCACCTCGCGGGTGAGCTCGATGTGGGGAACTTGGTCTTCGCCCACCGGCACCCCATCGGCCCGGTAGACCAGGATGTCGGCGCTTTGCAACAGCGGGTAGCCGAGGAAGCCGTAGGTCCCCAAATCTTTGTGTTTGAGGTTTTCGATCTGATCTTTATAGGTGGGCACCCGCTCCAGCCACGACAGCGGGGTGCTCATCGAGAACAGCAGGTGCAGCTCGGCGTGCTCCGGCACCCAGGACTGCACAAAAATCGTCGCCTTTTCGGGATCGATCCCGGCGGCGAGCCAATCGACCATCATGCCGGTCAGCGACGCCTTCACCAGACCGGGGTTGGCATATTCGGTGGTTAAAGCGTGCCAATCGGCGGCAAAGAAGAAGCATTCCTCCGTCTCTTGCAGCTTGGCCCAGTTGACCAACACCCCCATGTAATGCCCGAGGTGAAGACGACCGGTGGTGCGCATGCCGGAAAGAATTCTGCGACGACTCACGGGAGAGCTCCTTGGTACAACTTGGTAGGTGAAGGGAGACGGGCTTGGGGCCGCTCTACTGAATGCCCGCCAAAGAGAGCAGGGTCAGGATGACACTACGAATGACCGGTCCAATCACCGCGCCGAGCATACCGGTCATGAGCAGGGCCAATAAAATCAAAAAACCGAATGGCCCGATACGGGACAGCTGATACGAAGCGCCGCGCGGCAGCAGCCCCACCGCCACCCGCCCCCCGTCCAGCGGGGGGATCGGGATCAGGTTGAAGACCATCAAAATCGCGTTGATAAGCAGCCCTGCCTGGGCCATCTCGTACAGCGGCTGGGCCAGCCAGTCGCTATCGAGCCCGGCGGCGATTTTGAGTACGACGACCCAAAGCATCGCCTGCAACAGATTGCTGATCGGCCCCGCCGCCGCCACCCAGACCATGTCCCGCTTGGGGTGGTTGAGGTTGCGGAAGATCACCGGCACCGGCTTGGCCCAGCCGAACAAAAAGGGAGAGCCCATGATCACCAGCCCCAGGGGGACGACGATGGTGCCGACCGGATCGATGTGGGCGACGGGGTTGAGGGTCAACCGCCCCAGCATCCGGGCGGTCGAATCGCCCAGCCGGTCGGCGACCCAGCCGTGCGCCACCTCGTGCAGGGTGATGGCCAGCAGCACTGGCAGCGCCCAGATGGAGATGTTGTGGAGCAATTCCGATTCGAACATGGGGCCGCCGGGGAGAATGGGTTCAAGGGGGGGTGATCATACCCACTTCGGGGGGGGTGTGCCCGTGGTTGTGGCGGCCTGTCGACACATGGCGCAACGAATATGATCCCGTAAGATGACCCCTCCCATTGACCGAGGAGTTTCCCCCCGATGTCGACCAGTTTGCTCGCCGAATACGAAGGGTTGGTGCAACGCCACCCCGCCGATCCCTACGCACGTATGCAGCTCGCCCGTTTGTGGGAGCGGCAAAAGCGGTGGGACCGGGGGGCCGAGGCGTGGTTGGGGGTGTTGCCGCTTTTGCAGGGGATTGAGGGGTGCCAAGAGGATTACGTCGAGGGGTTGGAGACCCTGGGGGACTGGCTGAGCAGCGGCAAACTCGCCCCCTTCGAGCGCTTCCCCCCCCTGGCGCTACGGGTCGAACTGGCGGTTGTCTCGGCCCGGGCTGAGATCCACCTGACCGATCAGGTCGAGCAGCTCAGGCGCAAGCAGCGGGCCGAGCTGCTCAAACAACTGCTCGCCGACCGCCGTTTCGAGGCCGATCCGGTGCAGTTCCCCGAGGGTGAAAACCTGGTGCGGGATGGGGACTCCAAGGGGGAGATCTTCCTGCTGGTCGAGGGGGCTTGCGACGTGTTGGTGACCGGAACCTCGATTTGGGAGATCGCCGAGGAGCCAACCCTGCGCTGGGTCGACCGGCTCGGCCCCAACGAAATTTTCGGCGCCTCCCCCCTTTTTCCCGCTTCGGACCACTTCAAAGAGACGATCGCCACCCGCACCCCCTGCAAGGTGTTGCGTTATCGCTACGAGCGTTTCGACTGGCGCGAGCAGGGGGAGGGCCGGGAGCTGTTTCAGCGCAATGTGTTGTGGGGCCTTGGCGCCCACCCCTTGTTTTCGGCGTTGAGCCCCACGTTCAGATTTCTGCTCGCCTTTTCGAGTCAACCTCGGCGCTTAAAACCCAAAGATATCTTGTGTGAAGAGGGGGACAGCGGCGGCTCGCTTTATCTGGTGCTCAACGGCTGGGTGGCGATCCATGCCCGCAACGGCGAGGGGGTGCCGGTCACGGTGTCGCGTCGGGGTCGGGGGTATGTGTTGGGCGAGGTGGGGGCCATCGATGCGGTCCGCTCGGCCTCGATGGTGGCCGACGACGATCTGTACCTGGCCGAAATCCCGGAAAAAGCGGTGCATCAGTTGATGCGCCACCTCCCCGCCTTCAAGGGGCTACTGGCCGAGCAGCACCGGTTTCATCTGGAGCAGAATCTGGAGGGGACAAGGCTGCTCTACCCGAGGCCGAGGGGGTAGTGGGTGGGGGGTGAAAACCCCCAGGTGTTGAACCCCCTCGTAGGAGGCGTCCCCGACGCCGATGCAGGGGGCGCCTCAAGCACCGGACCCCTTCGATGTGCCGGTCGGTCCCTTCGGGTGAGATTCGCGGTCTATGCGACGCTTTGCCCCTTCATTCGCGGTCGGGGACCGCTCCTACGAAAACCCCAAACCCTGCTCTTCGTAGGAGGCGTCCCCGACGCCGAACCCAGGGGGCGCATCAAGCACCGGCCCTTTCATCCCTGAATGAGGCGGTGGGTTTTATGGGGCCATTCGGGGGGCGACGGCCTTGAATGAACCGTGTTGCCTCTTCATTCGCGGTCGGGGACCGCTCCTACGAAAACCCCAAACCCTGCTTTTCGTAGGAGGCGTCCCCGACGCCGAACCCAGGGGGTGCATCAAGCACCGACCCCCTTCGATGTGCCGGTCGGTCCCTTCGGGTGAGATTCGCGGTCTATGCGACGCCGTGCCCCTTCACATCGCGCCGAGGGCGGCGCTCCTACAACGGTGCACCTCTTTCGTAGGAGGCGTCCCCGACGCCGATGCAGGGGGTGCATCAAGCGCCGGCCCCCTGCGCTGTGCCGATCGCCCCCTTCGGGTGAGATTCGCGGTCTATGGAACGCTTTGCCCCTTCACATCGCGCCGAGGGCACCGCTCCTACGAAAACCCCAAACCCTGCTTTTCGTAGGAGGCGTCCCCGACGCCGAACCCAGGGGGGGCATCAAGCACCGACCCCCTTCGATGTGCCGGTCGGTCCCTTCGGGTGAGATTCGCGGTCTATGCGACGCCGTGCCCCTTCACATCGCGCCGAGGGCGGCGCTCCTACAACGGTGCACCTC
>Ga0210006_1000674_pt1 | contig 26036 bp, 20 predicted proteins | sample CryGey02umfilter_2_FD_185452 | JGI IMG/M metagenome (GOLD analysis project Ga0210006, IMG submission 185452) | Groundwater microbial communities from aquifer in Utah, USA - Crystal Geyser 4/10/14 0.2 um filter (SPAdes) (version 3) | ecosystem: Environmental > Aquatic > Deep subsurface >... | reverse complement strand
TGGGCTTATGATTTCGGGACATCTGAAACTGGGTGCAATTGGCGGTACTCAAGCAGATCAACTCATTGATTCGCATCTCTTTGAATCGGGAAACGTGGCAGTATTTTCATCCTCTGGAGGCATGACAAATGAACTAATACAGATAGTTACAAGGCTCCATAAGAGAATTTCATTCTCATTGTCTTTTGGTGGAGATCGCTTTCCAATACTTTCTCCCGTTGAAGCGTTTCTTGCTGCAGAAAACGATGCAAATACCAATCAAATTGTGTATTTTGGTGAATTGGGAGGGTATGATGAGTATGATTTGATTGATCTCATTCAGAAAAAAAGAATTACAAAAAAAATAATTGCCTATATTGGAGGAACAATTAGTGAAATGTTTGAGACACCACCACAGTTTGGTCATGCAAAGGCAATGGCTGAAAGAGGCGAGGAGACTGCCCAAGCAAAAACGAAAGCACTGCAAGGCGTAGGTGTTTTTGCTACAAACTCATTTACAGAGTTTATCGAATTGGTTAAAGAGATTCCAAGTGTTGATCGTTCAATTGAATTGGATCATGAAGAAAAAATGCAGATAATTCGATCAAGAACCTCAGCATTGTTTATGAACTCAATTTCGAGAGATGTAGGAGGATCGGTGGAAATTGTAGGGGATGAGTTATTATCTGCGGCTTCAAAAAGATCATATGGACATATGGTGGGCTCAATGCTTCTGGGAAGGCAGTTGAGATCTTCAGATACCGCAGAGTTTGTTGACTTGATACTGAAACTCTTAGTAGATCATGGTCCCTATGTTTCAGGAGCGGTGAATACCATGATTGCGGCGCGAGCAGGGAAGGATCTGGTCTCCTCCTTGGCATCGGGACTATTGACGATCGGCCCACGATTTGGCGGTGCAATAAATCAGGCAGCAAGTCACTGGTTTGAAGGGGTTTCTGAGAAAATCGCTCCACATGATTATGTTGAGCAGATTGCTCGAGGGGGAAATAGAATTTCTGGTATTGGACATCGGAAGTATCGGATTGATGCTCCGGATCCGCGCGTAGGCAAAATACTTCAGTTTTCAAAAGGTTTAACGAAGCACGAACATGTTGATTTTGCCTGTGCGATCGAGCGGATAACCACTGCAAAAAAAGGAAATCTGATCCTCAATGTCGATGGCGCTATTGCTGCAGTATTATTAGATCTTCTCTCAGAGAAGGAGAAAATATCAAGAAGCAAGCTTAAAGAGCTCGTAGATATAGAGTTCTTCAATGCATTGTTTGTTCTTGCTCGATCGGTAGGGTTTACTGCTCATTATCTTGATCAGCGCCGACTTGATGAAGGGCTCTTCCGCCTCTCGCCAAAAGAGGTAGGGTATTCAAAATAAAATACTATTCAGTCTCATCATATTTGAATGCAAGGGCATTGAGAATGATGGTGTAATCCTGTGAATCAACAATACCATCATAATTGAGGTCGCCCCGTGCGATCACTTCAGCAGTCTGACTTCCAAAGTTACTTCGGATATAGATGATATCAACAGCATCTATGATACCATTTTGAAGGGGAAGATCTCCCGCAAGCATATAAATTTGCGAGAAATCAAAGGTATTATTTTCTTTAAAATTTATTCCGCCATCTTTACATCGATACGTGCCACTCACTACTTCTTTTGGATTAATCTCGCATATTTTCTTTTGGAGATGTTTCGGTCCTTTAATCGTTACATAATAATTGGTGTCGGGAATGTTTTTGTATTCAGTGTCGGCCACCCACGTGCCATCTGCCTGAGGAGTAAATTTCACGGAACGAGTGTCAATTTGTTCTCCACTTGCGCGATATATGCCAAGTTTTGCATCAATTGAAGTCGCGTTTTTTGGTTGTCCCGTAATTCCTTGAAATTTTATGCGATAGTTCACTTTTGCCGATGGGAGTATTTTTTCTGGTGAATCTGAAACCACAATTGGTCCTGATGGTCCAGATATCGGTGGCGAGATCGGACCCGATGGATTAGTGCCACTTGGATTTGGAGTTCCATCTCCAGGAGGAGTTCCTCCTGAGGTTGTTGTCACATGAATATTTGGAATATTTTTCATCATTGTTGGATCATCAGCAGCGCTTATGTTACTTTGGGGGCTAATCGTATATGCCCCTGATGCTCCTGGTCCAACAACAGTGCTTGCCGATGAGATGAGATTCACTCGAGTAACTCCTGTGCGTGTTCCTTTAAATGTAAGTCTGATTACGGCGCGTTTGACGAGTTTACTATCGTCTCCTTTATTTACCAGTGTCAGATGGAGAAGATTGTATCCCTGAGGATGAGAATGTACTTCTTTGATGACTTCTGTTCCAAATGAGTTCAATGTGTCCTTGTATGACACAAACTCAAGCTGTCCCGGGGTCACTCTGTTGTATGAAAATATAAGATCTACTCCCGAAAGGTATGATCCACTTGAGAGATCAATATCAATGGAAATCGGCTGATTTGTATTACCAGAGATTTTGCAGGTATTTGCGGCGTTTGTGGTCTGACAAGAGCCTGCTTTCAAAGAATAGGCGACCTCAGCTTGATCAGCCTGGGTTCGAGTAGACATATATTGGTAGGTAAGATAGATAGCTCCACCAATGAGGAGAATGCCAATGAGAACCGAAAGTAGTCTTTTGGATTTGAGAATAGACATGAGTGAAATAGCACTCATTTTTTCTCGAATGTTAGTACCAATGGTATTAAATTTCATAGGGTTATACATTTTATTGACTACATTTTACTGTTCCAGCTGGTGCCCGTGGGTCATCGCTACAGAGCTCGATATGATCTATTAGAAAATTACTGTTAAGAGAATTATTCAGTTTTGCTTCAAACTTAAGTTCAATAGAAGTTCCTATATTGGCAGAAATGTCTACTAAGGAATTTACGAAATTTACTTCACCATTATTGTTTTTTGTAACAGTATCTTTGCACAAGGGATATTTCTTGATTGAAGTGCCGTTAATTAAAATATCAGCAGTGTCATTATTACAATTATCTTCAGTAGATACATTTAAATATACATATTTTAATTTGATATTTGCATAACCACTTGGCAATACAACTACTTGACTTATTGAAGTGGTTGATTCAAGTGAACCAGTTCCTCCTAACCAAGCAAAATATGTAGGATCAGGAATTGTCAAGGTTTTGAAATAATAGTTCGCAGGCAATTCATTCTGCGAAAAGATGAGTTTTCCTTTACTTGATGAGGTGCTTTGTGAATTTTCAAGTTCAACCCACCCCGTTCTGCCCTGTTCAAAGTTCCCGTTTGCTAGTTGAGGTAGTGCGGAGAGTGGTACCGGCGTATTGGTCGGGCCCGGTGTCACCGTTGTTGGGGTAGGTGTTCTTGATGGGGTCGGGGTGTGTGTTGGTGGTTGTGTTGGCAATCTTGTTGGGGTAAGAGTTGGTGTTGGTGATGGTACGACACGTGCATACATCTCAAGCTCTGCAACTTGTGTTGTGGTTCCGCCTCCGTTTTGAGATATATTGAGTCGATAGCGTTCGTATGATGTTTCGTTTGAAATAGTGAATACTTTTCTTTCAGACTTTGTGAATACTTGACTCTCTTTAGTATCAAGAGTTGTCCATGTGGTACTGTTGCTGTTTGATCCTTGAAATATCCATGATGATGGGGAGACGGTCGTATCATTGTTGTTTGCGGAAGTTATTGCATATGAATGAACTATATATGAATAATAACGCTCAATAGCGCTTCTTGATATTTCGGCATCTTGACCTGCAAGGTTTTCAGCAGAAGGCTTGAGTGGTACAAGATTTTGAGCAGAAAGGCTTTGTCCGCTCACAGGCATACTTCCAGCTCCATCACTTATGATCCCAAAATCGTATTGGAGTAGGACGCTGGATGAGGCGATACTCCACAACGTTTGTGGATTGTTATCAAATGCCTTTTCTTCGTCCTTTCCTGCAGGATTAACTGCTTGGTCATCTGATGCATATCCTCCTTCAGTAACCTCGGTCTCAATGGGTGTCGGAGGAGATGTGGGCACTTCAGTCGCAACGCGCGGCATGCTCAGCTTTTTTCTTAAAGCTTCAAAGTCCAGTAGATCAATAAGTTCGAGTGGCTGGTTGGCCGAGTCTTTTGCATCATATGCATTCTCTCCGGTCACAAGATTTGGGTATGCGTTAAGTCTGTTTAATACGGCATTGGTGCCGTCATATCCGTACTGTCTGCGATATTCGGCGATCCAGTTATTCAGATCGCATTCATCAGTCAAATTTCCTTCGTCATCAAGACAGGTTCCCGTTGGGGCGGTGTATTTTGGAATGCACATGAATTTATTTCCTGAGGAAATTGCATCTGCGTCTGCAGTCGCCGTTCCAGGGTAGTTCGCCATTATAGATTGTATGCTCCATCCGTCATACAAGCGGAATGGGATAATTGTTGATGTTTTTGTAGTGACATTGCCCGTCACGATGAATTGATCTGAGGCATCATTCAAAAACCACAGTGCTTCTGGTGGATTGTTCATCCATAAATTCGTCATGTTGATTCGAAGGTTGAATGAATCCATACGGTTGTCAGTTGGCGGCTTTGCCCATGAAAACGTCGAATTCCACCCATCAGAGTTACAAATAGGATTCATGTACTCCGGAGGAATAATTGGTTTGGTGAGTTTTGGCAAAACAGTGATCTGTCCAGTTGATGTGCAGTTTGTATCGGTTAAGAGAAATCCAGGAACTAATGTTTTCACGGTAACCACTCCTGTGTAGGGAGCATTTGGAGACGTAATTCCAATAGGTGTAGCGTACCCAAGTTCGGTTACGGGAGCGCTCATCGGACTCTGAACAGTGCCATTTACCAAAAATTCGAATCCTGCTGCAATTGCAGTTGACCCATCTGGCTTTGCTACCGCACGAACGAGTACCGGTTCACCTTCGCGGATCTGAATGGTATCTGAATATACTGCAGACGGTAGCCACGCATGTTTGAACTGAAGTTTTATACCTGAAGTATAACTACATGCAGGAATTACGGGCGTTGGAGGATTGGTCGGATCTCCCGGACCTGGGGTTGGTGGAATCGGTGTTGGGGTGTTATTTCCCCCCTCATTTCCCCCACAGCAATTTTCGATATGTGAATAATTACTTCCATCAGAACAGGAAAAATTCACCTGCTTTTGACAGTTGGGTTGACATTGATCTTGCCCCGATACCCAACAGGTCTTGTCTCCACCTGCGGGAGGTTGTTGTGGAGGGGTGGTGGGTTGAGATGTTGGCTGTTGTGGTGCAGCGGTATTTGTTGGCGCTGGTGGGTTAGTGGGAGTTCGATCAGTTACACAGCGTCCATCAGAAGTTCGACAGACTTGTCCTTCAGAACATTCCCAGTCTTCTTCGCATGGTATATATGCGAAAACATCAGAGACAAAAGATTGTCGGGAAATTTTTGATAAAAATGGAGCGGTAAAAATAACAATAAGCAGTAATGTGAAAACACCGAGGTAGTATTTCATTATTGTATATAAGTTTAGTATATATATGTCATTTTTTGTACTGCAAATTAATCGATATTTGGTTATCTGTCATATTTGTATGAAAGAGCATTGACGAGAATAGTATAGTCCTGAGAGTCGATAATACCATCGTAATTTACATCGCCACGCGCTACTGCTCCAGTATTTTTACTTCCAATACTGCTCCGGACAAATGCAATATCTACAGAATCAACAATTCCATTTTGAATGGGTAGGTCACCTGCGAGCATAAATATGTTTGAAAAATCAAGCATATTTTCTCCCGCGGTGATATTGATTTTTCCCGTGTTACATTGATAGGTGCCATCGATACGTTCGTTTGGAGTGTTTTCACAAACTTTCATTTTAAGGTGTTTTGGGCCTTTGATAGAGACAAAAAAATTATTTGCTTGGGGGATATTGTGATATTCAACGACTGCGATCCAGGTGCCATCTTCTGTGGGTGAAAATGCAATTGTTCGAGAATCTATCGTATTGCTCTCTTGCTGAAGCGATATCTTCATGTTGATTGAACCGGTACTTTTTGGGAGACTGGTGACTCCTTGAAGCTTTATACGATAGTTGATTTTTGCGAGTGGAATAGTACCACCATGTATTCCGGTGGGATTACCTGATAACTCAGAAGTGCTTGGAGAAGAGATCGGTCTGGTTGGAGAGATGGAGATTGTTACGCTTGGGGGACTTGTCGGCTTTGCCGTTGGTTTGACTGACGGGCTTGGTGTTTGCGAAATAAGTGGTGTGCCATTTGTAATGGTGACTTTTTTTACCCCATTACTTTCCAGCTCGACTCCTGCAGGTCCCAGGGGGCCCTGTATATCCCAACTTTCAAGATCAACAAATTTAAGCTCTCCTTCTCCGAAACTAATCGGAAAAAAATGCAGTCGAACAAAACAAATCGCACCATCAGGAAGCTCTTCATCGGAAACAAATGTATCTCGAATAATCGTGATCTTATCTCCACTTTCTACGACGGAAGATGAATGAGTGCTTCCCGTTGCCATTCCCATACACGATGTAGTATCTGCGTTTTTGAATGACATAATGCGTTGTGGGTACTGAAGAATAATTTTTCCATAAGACATTTTTTCTCCGATTGTGGTTTGAATGACGACGTCAACATAGTCGCGGTCGTTCTTGAAATCGACAGCAGTTGGTCCAAAGAGCGGGGTTACACTCCACGCATTACTTGCGTGTGTTTTTTGAGAATATTCATACATATAACTTGCTCCTCCTGCAGCCACAAGTATTGCAATCAAAATGAGTATGGTATTTTTAAGCGAGGGATGAAGGTATATCAGCTGAAATTTCATACTAGTTCTGCCCTCCTTCCGGTGGGTCAAAGTGTTTTTGTCGGAGGATTTCAAAGTCAGATCCGGTGACGGTATTATTATCGTCGAGATCTGCAAATTTTGATGAACTTGCTCCAATATGCTCAGTCCACCATAGTTGATGATCTTCATTATTCTTCTTCCCATCACAACTTATGTCGCCATCTTCTCTGAGCTCGCACAATTGTATCGGATGAAGTGTCTGATACGAATACGTATTGAAGCTGGTAAATGCGGTGCCAAAACCGGTGGGAGGCACAAAAAACGTGCTCAGTTGGGTTTCAATCCACGCGCCATCACACCCAAATACCGGCTCCATATCACTTGTTTCTGCAGTTAGGTCTGCACTCAGGGCTTCAGATGGATCAACATTACATGTTTGTGTATAGACATGATCCCCATCAGCATGTAATAGAGAAATAGATAGTTCAATTTCAGTATTGAGTTTTTGAATTGCATACATTGAAAAATCTTCGATATCACCCGCTGATACAATGGGGGCTCCGGTAGTCATTTCAGCTATATTTTCGCGCATCCATGACTGGCACGTATCAATTCCTGCGGTTGGATTTGTCGTACAAAAACGCGTCCACATATTGCCGTCATCTCCCACAAGAAATTGGATCAGCAATCCAATGGGTTCAATGTCTATTCCGAGATCAAATCCAAGATCGATTGGCGTCACGTTGACTGAAAACTCTGAGAGATTGACAATGGTAGCATCATTTCCCTTTGGCAGTTTAAAATCTGCAATTTTTTGTACCGTCCAAATACCTCCTCCTCCAGATGGAAGACAGTTATTCCACTCAATCGTATCTCGTACTGGACACGATCGAGACCAGATGGTTTTTCCATCAGCGCTTACCAATGATTGGCGTACGTATGGTTGATTGTTCAGTTTGTATACGAATGCTGATATATCTCTAATCCCACTGTTGTGCACATACCCCGGAAGACTGAAGTTATTCACCGTATCCGGCCCTTGAAATGGCGTACAGTTTTCCCAGTCGGTGACACTCTCAGAATTATCAAGGTTGATTGGACAGGTGCGATACCATGTCTGTAGCCCATCTTTGCTCACTATTGATTGTTGAATATAGTTACCAAGGACCTGAACCTCAGCAGAAACCGGTTTTTGAAATGAATCCCAAACAGAGTAAATTGAGGAGATAAAAATACCGATAATAAGGAGAGCTGAAAGCTTTTTCATTGTATGTACCACTATATCAATTGTGAGCTCTCTCAGCAATAGATTGATATAATACAAGTTCTATGCTTTCGTTTGATATCACATCCAAAAAGAATTCGACCAAAGTGCGTGCAGGTATTCTTCGGACTTCTTGCGGTGAAATTCAAACTCCTGAGCTTGCCATTGTCGCAACTGACGCACAGCTTCGGTCTCTTCCCAACGACGTACTGAAGGAGCTTCCGAGTAGGTATTTTATTGTAAATACATACCATACATACACAAAAGAAATCATTCCAAAAATAGAAACAGCAGGCGGCATCCATTCGTATATGCAGATTCCTGGTAGGATCATTGCCACAGATAGTGGGGGGTTTCAGGTGTTTTCTTTGGGATTTGGGAGGAAGCATAATATTGGTAAGCTCGTTCAAGAAAATATTGTAAATTTTAACAAAAGTAGTATGTCATCTTTGGGCTTGACCCGGAGATCCACTCTCAAACATTTTGTTATGGATTCCCGATCGGGGTCGGGAATGACACGTTTTAAATTTGATGATAGTGACAATCCCATTAAAATCACCGAGAAGGGAGTCGAGTTTGAGTTAGACGGAAAGCCAAACGTGTTAAATCCAGAGATCTCAATGGATCTTCAACACACGATTGGCGCCGATATTATGATGGCGTTTGATGAGTGTACCTCGCCCTTGAATTCATATGAATATACAAAAAAATCAATGGAGCGAACGCATCGTTGGCTTGATCGATCGATCGAAGCTCACCAAAGCTTTGAAGAAAAACAAGCACTCTTTGGCATAGTTCAGGGCGGCGAATATCAAGATCTGCGGGAGGAATCAGCGCGCATCGTCGGATCAAAAGAAGTGCCAGGATTTGGGATCGGCGGAAGTTTCGGAGATTTTCATGAAGCCCTCAGTACGACCGTTTCCTGGGTGACAGCAATACTTCCTCCAGAAAAACCACGACATTTGTTGGGTATTGGAAAAATCAGAGATATCTTTTCGGCAGTTCAAGAAGGAGTTGATCTTTTTGATTGTGTGATTCCCACTCGTGAGGCCCGACATCGGATGCTCTATACCAAAAAGGGTAGGTTATATTTGCGAAAGCTCAAACATTTGGATGAGCCAATCGAAAAGAACTGTGCGTGTCGTGCGTGTGTGGAAGGTGTGACCATGAGTCAACTATGGAGATGGTTTTTGGCGCACGATCTTCGCGCCTCTACATATACAACTCTTCATAATATTCAGTTTTATGCGGATTTGATGAGAGAAATTAGAGAAAGCATTGAGAACAATACTTTTTCACAACGAAGAGAATATTATTATCGATACTATTAATACCTTCGTAAAGCCTTGTCGGCTCTGATATTTATTACAATAAAGAGAGTTCCTGCTCCGGGGCAATGCGGACATTGCCTACCGGAGCAGGGGCGAGGAGAGGTGTTACATCACCAAGTGATAATTTGTGTGGTACCTTTAGTGCGAGAAATACTTACTCTCGCACCTTGGCACAACGACCCGGGGTCAATCACCAGCGAACCCGAAAGTCCGCTGATATCAAAGTACGATCGAAACCACCGATGCTTGGTGGCAAGAACGTACTCTCCGTTTATGATAATTTGCCGCCAGTACGACGGCGGCGCACTATCGGTCTTTATTACAACCTCCATGTCGTTCGCGGTGATCGAGTAACACTGTGACCACCGTTTCCCGCCAGGCAGATCGTTTTGTGCTGCTACTGGGACAGCACTTGCCCCAAGGAACAGCACAATGAGAATGCTCAAATATACTTTTCTCATCTCTTTTTCCTTTTTTATCTCCTCTCCCTCGGCGTCAAGGTTCCACTCGACCAGTGGTGACGCTGAGGTGCCGATATTATACTATAGGACATTATATTTTTCAATCGTAGATTCATTTAAGAAAAATATGGAATGTTTATTTCTCATGATAATTCTTTATAAAATATGACCTAATAGTCTAAACATGGAGAAGAGGAATGTAATAATTCAACTCACTATATTATGAAGATTGTGTAATGGAAACAGTACTTTTATTCAAGTTCTTTTAAAAAATCAACTCTACTGCCCAAATCGTCACCAGCTTTGGTGAGATAACTCCCAATACAGATAACATCTGGAGGATTTTTACACGACTGTATGGTTGGGATGGTGGTACTATTGACTCCTCCATCAATGAGGATTTCACCGCTATAGTGATGATCTCGAAGCTGAGTAATTTTATTGAGCATTTCTGGCAAGAAAGGTGATCCCTGAAACCCAGGCTCAACCGTCATGATCTGGATATGAGAAATCCGAGATAGATCGTAATGAGAAGCTATATCCGCAATCTCTGTAGAAGGGGATACATCTAATCCTATAGAAATATTGAACTCTTTTATAAGATTGTCGATTTTTGGTTGAAGAGATGCGTTTACAAGAACAGTATTTATTTGAATATTTTGTGCTATAAGCTTCTCAATTTTTGATAGTTCCGCCTTGAAATTCTTTACCATGAGATGAAAATCAAAGCTCATTTTTGAATTAATCTCAACATGTCCTTGTGAAATGAGATCGGACAACTCGTCAATTTGAGTAGTCACATTGGGGACGAGTATGCCATCGGCGATATCTATTTGAATTCGATCATAATAGGGTTGAAAGAGCTCAAGTTGATCACTGAGCTCAAAGCGATCTAGGGTGAGGAGTGTGGGTACTGTTTTCATAATTCTATTGTAGCAGAGAGATTGTGAACGCGGTATAATAACCCATGAGTAAACAAAACGTGATTGATGATTTCTCTTCATTTATCTCAATCCCATCGGTATCTGCAGATCCAAAACGAGCGCCTGATATGTCTCGAGCTGTTAAGTTTTTATCAAAAAAACTGACCTCACTGGGATTTGAGGTACGGCTTCTTCAAAATGGTCAAAATCCCGCAACAATCTTTGCAAAACGAATAGGGAGCACGGATGGAAAAACTATCGGCATTTATGGCCACTATGACGTGCAACCGGAGGATCCAGTACGAGAATGGGACTCTGAGCCATTTACTCTCACTCAAAAAAATGGTCGATTCTACGGAAGAGGGACGGCTGACAACAAGGGCCATATTATTCAAAATATTGCAGCGATTGATAATCTTATTGCTTCACAGAGCCTCAAAAATACCATTGTGTTTCTCATTGAAGGTGAGGAGGAGACGGGAAGTGAGCATTTTACATCATATATTGATACGCTCAAGGATGAGCTTATGAAGGTTGATGTGTTCTATATTACCGATGTTGAGATGTATAAAAAAAATATTCCCATGATTATTTATGCGCTCCGCGGACTCGTTTATTTTGAGATAGAGCTGAAAGTTGGGGACCATGATATGCACTCTGGCGTGTATGGAAATGCGGTATATAATCCGGCGCAAATTTTGGCAGATTTATTTGCCCATATGAAAAATAGTAGATCGGGCGAAGTTCTGATATCAGGTTTTTACGACTCAGTACGGAAAATTGCAGAAAAAGAAATGAAGCTTCTCAACAATCACGTTTTTTCTGATGAGGAGTTTCAAAAAGACGCAGGATCTCTTGGACTGACATCGATGAGAAATGTGCCATCCTATCTTGCTCCCAAAATTTTTCCCTCAATGGATATTCACGGTATAAAGTCAGGATTTGTTGGCGATGGGCCAAAAACGATCATCCCTGCACAGGGGCTTGCAAAGTTTTCATTTCGATTGGTCGAGCATCAAGATGCGGGGAAAATGGAACTGCTTGTTCGTGATTTTATAGAAAAGTATATGAATCAGTATGGAGCGCGCGTTGAATATTCCATTACTTCTCATTCATATGACAATCCATTTTATTGCTCTATCAACGATCCATATCTGCAAAAAACTGCACGAATTTTGTCTGATCATTTTGGTCATGAGACAGTCTTTATGCGAGAAGGTGGTTCAATTCCTGCAGCTGAAATCATTCAGCGAGTACTGGGGAAACCCGTTGTGTTAACGGGATTTGTCCTCCCTGACGCCAATCTCCACGCTCCAAATGAGAACTTTGATGAGGATATGTTTTGGGAGGGGATTGAAGTGCTGGGGAAAATATATGGTGGGATTTAATTATTATGATTCGAATAGATAATCTTCCTTAAATTACCCTTGATCAAAAGCTTCTTGGGATAAATAGTACTGAGTAAATGAAGCATCAAGATGAACATCCTCATCTTCAACATTCGGAGTAATTGAGGCGATGCAGTTGACTAATTCCTCAGATGCTTGCAAATCTACACCAAAAAGATCCTTTATGACTACGCCGAATGTATCCTTTACTTTACATGAGGCAAGGATCAATGATGGGTTCGGGGTAAAATAATCCACATATTTTTGTACCGTTGGCTTTCTTAAATCGCTTGTTCGGAGGTACCCTCCTTCATTCCACTCATCTCCAAAATGAATTGTGTCAGTTGCGCTCAGAAATGAATGACCAAGCATGATCATAAACGAGATTTTGTGCCCTTCTCCACCAGCATAATATCGTTCATGAAAGTCATCAAGTCTTTTGCCAATTCCAGATGGGCCATCTTTTCGTTTTGCTTCCATGAAGCGGATACTTACATCCTCATTCGTATTTGCATACAAATCATGTATGGCCGGCATGCTTCCTGAAACCCAATTTTGTTCATCGATTTTTGGTGCCCAGACGACGCCATATGGCTTGTCGTGATTTCCTCTTTCTTCGTACTGCCGAATGAGCATATCAGATGGATACCAGAAGAAATTACTGAGTCCAAATTCTTCTTGTAATGTTTTGGCAACATCTGGATGGTGAGATTCAAGTGCTGATAATGTTTTTAGTGCTTCTGGAATAGTCCGTGCACGAAAGCTCCACTTCTGTTTTGCACGATCGGTAGCCATCTTGTCAGATGATCTCCATTGAGACATCATACTGCCAGAGTCGATATCGTATCTATTAAGATGCGATTGAATAGCAGAAAAAACATCATCTTCATACGATTTTAGATATGAGCGAGAAATTTCACTTGTTGGAGTAAAGGTATTTACGATATCTTCTCCAGAATCAGATTGAAGCATTGCTAGTACCAATTCTTTTACTTGAGATTTTGCTGGATCACTTCCATGAGAAAGTACTTGAAATAAAGGGTGTAGAAAATTGGCAAATTGATACCGACCTTCAGCATTTGGCCTTATTTGTGGGATGATGCTTGGTACGGCTCGTTCGATATATCCAAGGGCTTTTTTTCTTGCATCTGGAGTCGAGCAGTATTCTGCAGCTGCACTGAGACTTTGTAAAGCCGACACACCCGCATTGCTATTTTGAATAAGAAATGAGTCTGTTTTTTCTTCAAATACTGCGCCAATGTCGTCGATATGCTGCTCGAGAAGTGCTGAAGCATCTGCAATTGCAGAGTCAAACAGAGTGTTTCCTCGTGAACGAAGCTCTGATGCAGTTTGAAGAAACGACGAAAGAGTAAAATAAGGTGTGTTTGTTCGAAAGAAGTTTTGTTTTCCATCTTTCCACGTTTGAAGAGATTGTAATAGTACTGGTTGTGCTGAGTTCCATTGTTCTAAGGTTTGAACTGCGTCGTCTTTCGATGGGGTGAGAGATGCGGCTTCGTATTTTGCAAATAAATTGATGGAAGAAGAGAGTCGCAGGAGCGTCATGTAATCATCTTCTGGCAACACGGGCGTAGTTTCAATAGTTTGGGGGTTGGTATCTCCAATTGGGAGGGGGTTATCTTTTTGATCCATGCCGTAATTATAGAAGAAAAAAGCTGATTAAGTGGTATCCAATAACTAATACGCCGCTCCCATAAAGCCAGGACAGTTGATCCCTGCCCAGTCAAGGTATTTTTTATCGCATCGCTTATCTGGCGAATTCGGTCCCGGCATGCAGTTTATCCAGTCGACTGACGGGCATGCAAAAGAAGTGTTAGGATTTTGACTCACCGAAGGATTTGTTTCAGATATTTTTTCAATAACGATTGGTGTCGGGAGTGTAACAACGGTGGGCGTGGGGTCTGGAGTTGACTCGGGAGTGATAAATGCATTGCCACGGATAAAGACAAACAAAGCAGTGATTATTACTAAAATGACTCCAATTGCACCGTACAGTATTTTAGACATAGAATCAATTCAATGGTGAATATCTTATTTTACAATAAATTTCAGTATTGTATATTTGTCTGGAAATGAAAATATCGAATATGAATTGATGTATACTATGCAGTACCCACCTTTATGAGCAACTCATCTTCTCTCAAATGGAATGGAACAAGCCTCGTACTTGATGCAGCATGGGGGGATAATGGAAAAGGGAAAATTGTCGATTATCTTTCTCCACACGCGGACCTTGTCATACGCTGGGCAGGTGGGCCAAACGCAGGTCATACCGTCCACAATAAACGAGGAGAATTCAAATTTCACCTTATTCCATCCGGCATCTTTAACACAAAATGCATATTGGCAGATACTGTCGTTGTAGATTTGGATATCTTAATTTACGAAATAGATGAGCTATTATCACGCGGTATTCCGGTGAGTAGCAAAAACCTGCTCATATCTCCAGATATTACCATGATTCTTGATTGGCACAAGAAAAGAGACGCTCTGACTGAGGTTGCGCGGGGAGAAAAACCAATTGGTACGACTCGGCGCGGTATCGGGCCTGCATATGCAGATCGCACCGAACGAATCGGTTTACAGATACATCACCTCTTTGAAAAGAATTTTGAAAAACGATTTAAAAAGGAGTTTGATTGGCAGACAAGATTGACACAGCTTATGAGCGCTGGCGTTGAAAAAAAACCTTATGATTATGATGACATGCTGAGGAGGTTGAAAGTTGCCCGAAAACGTCTTAAACCCATGATTCAAGAGGTTCTTCCGGTAATTTGGAAAGCACATAAAGAGGGAAAGCGAATCCTTGGAGAAGGTGCACAAGGAGCGCTTCTTGATATCGATCTGGGGACTGCACCATATGTCACCTCAAGTCATCCAACACGGGCAGGATTTAGTGCAGCAACTGGTGTGTATAAGATAAATCATGTGTATGCGGCTTCAAGAGCATATACTGCACGAGTCGGATCGGGTCCATTTCCCACAGAGCTTACCGATGCAATAGGTGATCATTTGGTTGAAGTTGGACATGAATATGGAACAACGACTGGACGCCGGAGAAGATGTGGATGGTTTGATGCGGTAGCAACCTATTATGGCGCTCATATTGCAGGCGCGACAGAAATTGCGATTACCAAGCTTGATGTCCTTGATGGGCTTGATGAGGTAAAAATTTGTGTCGGCTATATCTTCGAAGGGAAAAAGTATGGTATCGGAAAGATTCCGACGATAAAAAATCGATTTCTTGATCATGTGAAGCCAATTTACAAGACGATGAACGGGTGGTCAGGTTCAACAAAAGAAGCGCGAGCCTTCAAGGACTTACCAAAAAATGCTCAAAAATATATCCTTGAGCTGCAAAAACTTCTTGATAAAAAGATCCGCTTTGTGTCAGTTGGTCCAAAACGCGAAGAAATGTTTTCGATGTAATGGAATTGTTCCTCTACTTCAATATCAGGCTTTCTTCATATTCCTCAGGCACGTCTATCTCCATCAGCTCAAGAACGGTCCGCGCAATGTGACTCAAGCCAATATTTTTATTTTGGTCAAGAGAAATGGATCCTGAATCCCGCCGATTTGGCGGGCAAGCAAGTTCAGGATGACAATGATAAGAAGAAATATGTTTTGGATCATAGATCACAAACGGCACAGGATTCATGGTGTGCGCAGTTCTCGGTTGACCAGTCTTCTCGTCCACCATCTCATCAGCATTCCCATGATCTGCCGTGATGACACAGATAAATTCATTTTCAGTCAAAAAATCACAGATTCGTTTAAGCTCTTGATCCACACATTCAACTGCTTTGACCGAAGATTCAAATACCCCAAAATGAGATACGAGATCTGCATTTGCGAAATTGATTACCGCAAAGCCAAGTTTCGGATGTTTTTCATATTCATCCTCAACAGATTGCACAATTTCATGTGCCCTCATTTTTGGAGATTTATCATAGGTGACTTTTGTACTTTCAATAAATGCATGCAGTTCATTTGGAAACGTAACCTCAACGCCACCATTAAAAAAGTATGTGACGTGGGGAATTTTATCGGTTTCTGCAGATTTGAGTTGTGTGATTTTCTGCGCGCTTATCACCTCGGAAAGGGTGTGTGTTATTGATTGTTTGTCAAAGAAAACGGGGTATGAATAATCTTTATCATATTGTGTCAGGGTAAAAAATGGATTTTTTGGATAGGTCTCATGTAGTTTTGAGACGATCTGTTTCATCCGATCTGAGCGATAATTCCAGAAAAGAACGGGCTCATTTTTTTTGATTCCATTGTATTCAGGAAGAATTTTGGTGGCTTCTTGGAGTTCGTCAGTAAGTTTTTCATGGTAATTTTGTTCGAACGCTTCAACGAGATCACGGGATTTTTTATCTGCTGCACCTTTGACTATAAGATCAAGAAGTTTTTGAGTCCGATCCCAGTTATGGTCACGATCCATGCCATAAAATCTTCCGACGACGCCAACAATTTTTCCAAATGAAAGTTTATGCATTAAATCAGTCAGCTCTTTCGCGTACTCTTTTCCTGAGTAGGGTAGGGTATCACGGCCGTCACTTATCACATGAATATAGGGCTCCTTACAGCCCTGTTCATGCATTATTTTCAAAAGGGCAAACAGATGTTTTTGATGACTGTGGATTCCTCCGGGAGAAAGCATGCCAAGAAGATGTGCTGGTTCTTTTTGAGCTTCCCGAATGAACGATTGAAAATTTGTATTATTCTTAATTCCATAGCTTGATTTATCTGATTCATCAAATGCGCGATTGACTCGAACTAAGTCTTGATACAATACTCGTCCTGCGCCGATTGTCAGATGTCCGACTTCACTCCCCCCAATCTGTCCTTCAGGGAGTCCTACGGCAAGTCCACTTGCTTGAAGAGTCGTATGCGGATAGTTTTTCCAGATATGGTCAAAAAAGGGAGTGTCTGCAACATGAATCGCATTTGTGTTATTTGGTTTTCCTATTCCAAAGCCATCGAGAATGATGAGGGCAAGTTTGTGCATGTAGATATGATAGCAAAGTAGATAGTGTTCTACAATGAATGTTCTTTGCAGAGGAATGAATGAAGGATAGAAGGTTATTGTATGGAATGGGCGACTATTTTAAGAAGAAATGCTAATTCTTGATGGCTGTTAACGGTGATATCTGCATTTTCATACACCCATCTCATATCTGCGGTTTCTTGATCTGGAGAAGAATTGACCGCAATAACGACCCCATCAGTATTTCTCATGTATGGCAGGAGGATATCAGGCTGCATTGCTGCTACTGCTTGTCGGTCATTTGGTCCATCGCAAACATATACATCAGGGAGCCCAAGCGTATGCATGCGATGGGCTTTATTCACTTCACTTGAGCGAATCCGCATCCATGATAAATCGTTCTGAGGTTGTGCGTTAAAATGACAGTCGACCTGAACTGAAGCAATTTCTGAAAGCTGTCGCACTTTCTGTTGGAGTTTTTCTTCCATGAAATCTCTATCTTGATATCGAAACCAGAGACTGCCCGAATATCTTCCTTGCCACCGGCTATCTCCCCAACAAAATGTATTGTTTTCATGTTTGACATCTTGCCACGAATTCACGAGACCATTGTTTTGAAGGTCAACATGCAATGCTCTAAAAAACTGAATGTATTCTTGAGACACCAATGGGTGTACTTCTCCATCCATCAGCCAGGCGTGTCCCTCCTCAATAATATGCGGTCCAGCAAGATTTATGCCGCCAGATACCATTTGTCTTATAGATGGAATCACCATTTCTCCGCGGGCAGTTATCAATCGAAGATCGAGATTTTGATCTAAAATGGGTAGAATTGTGGCAAATGCTGGATCAGTGAACCAATCAGTACCCATACTGCTTCCATCCAAAAATACTCCATCAACATCGAGTGCTACAATGCCGTTACCCGTTTGCAATCGTCTAACAATTCTTTGAGCTTGTAAGCTCTCTTTATTAAAGTCAACATCGAATGCAGCATCTGATTGAAATGGGAATTCAGGTATTGTCATGAGCTATAATAGCATATGAAAAAAAAGATTTCATATGCGGCAATTGGAGATGTCGGTATCGATATTTATCCCAAAATAGGGAAACAATTTCCCGGGGGGATGGCGTTAAATAGTGTCTTTCACGCGGTGCAAGCAGGTGCACATGCGTCTGCAATTTCAGCGATTGGTACCGATAAACAAGCTCGCATTATTATTCAATTTTGTGATGAAAATAGGATATCTCGGGACATGGTTTCAGTAATTGATGGGGTCACCGATTCAGTTGAGATTATTCTCGATGAGAATGGAGTCCCTCATTATCATAACTGGAATCTTGGGGTACTTGAGAAGTTTCGACTGAATAAAACGCATGAGAATTTTCTTGGAAATCAAGATGTTACTACTGCGGTATACCTTCCAGAACTCAAACATTTGTTTGATGCATTTTCAAAAATGAATCTTCCAAACACTTTGAAAGTCGGAGATTTTACCGATCTTTCAGAACATGGTGGGGATCAATACGTTCTGAATGAATACAAAGATAGTTTTAATATTTTTGCACTCAGCATTGATGAGAAGGTTGACGCGCGGGTGGAGTCATTTTCGTCATTTGTCACCTCTCAAAATAAAATGGGAATTGCATTACTTGGCAAACGAGGGAGCGTGGTGATTTCAGATGGAAAACAATTCGTTCAACGGGCCAATACTGTTAAAGTTGTAGACACAACTGGTGCGGGCGATTCATACCTCTCAACATTTCTTGTTGAGAACCTTCGTGAAAAAAATATGGCATATTCTATTAAAAAAGCCACGCATGCGGCAACAACAGTGATTCAAAGGTATGGGGCTTCTCAGATCTAGACTTACAATGCTGTTGTTGGTGTTGGAGTAGACGTTGGGCAAACAACAGATGTAGTAACCCAATCTCCCGCATGAGAATCGGTTCCCTGTGCATCCTCAGGACGTACGCGACAAGTTATGGGATCACCATCGCCCGGTGCATTAGAATTGTCGCACGGCATATCAAGAAAACGATCGGTCGTTGTGTTATTGCAATACCAATATGGTGTTGGGGTGAGCGAAGCAGGAGCTGAAAAAAGACCATTACCTGTACACTGGAGGAAATAATGATCAAGCGCATCAGTACACAGCGGGTCATTTGGATTATTTAAACTCCAATTCCAAGATCCACATACATTTTGTTGGAGATAATTTATTTTGCAATTCGTTACTGCCGAAACTGATGAGAACGTAGAGCATGATGAATTGGTATAGATCCAGTCAGTTGCATTTGCAACTCCTCCATTAGCAGATTCTGCGCGAACACGACAAAATATAGCTTGACCAGGGGGTGGCGATGGAGCGGTATCACACGGAAGAGTTAGCTGATTTGAAGTGACTGTTTTATTGCAATACCATGTTGCAGGATCTGATGATTCAAAGCTCGTGCTTTGGCACTGGACAAAATACTGGGTAAATACATCTGAACATGTTTTTTCTTTTGCCGTCATATCCTCCCAGATCCACGAAGTGCAGCTATTTGCCTGAAACGAATTAATTGCACATGCGCTTTTGACCGATGAAGAAAGAGGTGTTGGTGTTGGGGTGTTTGTTGCGCCTTGGGTTATAGTGACATTTGCGCCAAGGAGACAGCGAACATAATCTTGTGTTGTGCAAACTGCCCCAAGTGATTGGAGGATTGTTGTACAGTTATTTGAGGTGCAGACAGAACTTGAAGTAGATGGCGTTGGGCTAAGTGTTGCTGAAATTGTTGCGGTCGGTGTCGGAGATCCGGTGAGTGTTGGGGTAAGTGTTGCCGAAATTGATGCTGAGATGCTTGGAGTTGGGACAATGGTTGCAGAAATAGTGGCTGATGGAGTGATTGATACGGGAGCGCTAATAATGGGATCTGATGGGGACAAAGTGGGTGATCCTTCAAGATCCCCTCCAGGAGGGGTAGTAATCATCCAAAAAGATCCGCCGTTATCATATATTTCATCACCAATTCTGATTTGAAAGAAATAAGTGGTATTGGGTTCAAGTGAAGTTAAATTCACATTGTGAGTAGTCGTTTCAATTTCGGAAAAGGCAAATTCATTAAAGGTATTTGCATCAGCAGCAGTACCATATTCAACGACAGCAATTGTTTCTTTTCCTGTTTCCCACGAAACAGTTGCAGAAGTTGCATCACGCGTTTGAATTGATACATTCTGTGGAACATCCTCGCTCGCTTGAGTTGAGGTTCCCTGAACCATAAAGAAAATGCCAATAGAAGCAGCAATAAGTACTCCTACTCCTGCAATAAATCCAATTGTTTTGATTTGTTGAGAGGATATCTTTTTGTTTTGTACTGTTGCTATTTGCATAGAGATTTAGGATGTTTTCAGATTTCTTGAAAGTCGTTTATATCGTAAAAAAAGCACACCGGTAAATAGTACAAAGAGTACTGCGAGGGCAATATACCATGTTTGATAAGAATTTTGCGTAGACGTTCCGAGTACATTTCCAGCAGTAATGGTTATCGAATTTGTGTGAGCCCGAGTGGTTGTGCAGTTGATGATATTGCTGAGTTCTGAATCGTAGCGAATGATTTGTGAGGTTTGTTTTTGAAAGGGTATACAATCAAAACGGAGGTCGGTAGATCCAGAATTACGCGCTTTAAAACTTATCGTGGCGAGTTTTCCATTTGCAACATTTACTGCAGAAGGTGACTGATTAATTGCATAGAGGTACATTTTTCCCGGAGATAGGATTTTTGCTTCAGTTACTTGAAAAAAATTTCCTCCTTTGACATCGAGGAGTCCTTCGGTGATTGGGGTCAATATTTCTGGATTGTACGAAATCCAAACATCTGAAGAAATGACTGGATCTGAGCCAGAGTACATAAGAACATCAACAGTAATGGTATCTCCTGTTGCTGCAGTAGTAGAAATGGGATCAAAAGAAAATGAAGCACTATTTGCCATGATTCTTATTGTACTTGGTTATACACGGTACATGCAAGAGAAATTAGAATATCTGACTATATTGATCACCGATTGGACTTGCCTTGTCACCAAGCCCTGATTCGATCTCCATAAGCCGATTGTATTTGCATACGCGCTCTCCGCGTGTGGGGCCGACCTTAATAAATCCCGAATTGACCGCAACCGCCAGATCCACCATCGAAGTATCGTTTGTCTCTCCACCACCACGATGAGAAGGTACCGTCATCATGCCATGAACTCGTGCAAGCATACAACAATCCACCGTCTCGGTGAGCGTTCCAATTTGATTGAGTTTTATCAAAATGGCTGTAATTGCTTTTTGATCTATGGCTTTCTGAAGACGTTTGGTGTTGGTAACCGTGAGATCGTCTCCGATATTTGGAATGTTAAGATTACTGGTGATTTTGTTAAATGTAGTCCAATCTTCCCATGCGTCTTCTGCAAACATATCCTCAACAGTAAGAATGGGATATTTATTTAGCCAATCTTCAAAATATACCATGAGCTCTTGGGCTGACATCTGCCTTTTTTCAACGGCAAGATCGTATTTTCCCTCAGAGTAAAATTCACTTGCGGCAGCATCGATCGAAAGTCCGATATCTTTTCCTGGAGTGAGCCCGGTCCTCTTTATTGCTTCAAGGAGCATCTGCAGAGGTTTTTCATTACTATCTATTCCATCCGGGGCAAATGCTCCCTCATTGCCAACATTGGTCGAATACTTATTTTCTGAAAGAACATTCTTCAGATTGAAATAAACTTCAAGCCCCATCCGAATATTTTCGCTCGCTGACTGGTTCCCGATCGGTGAAAGAAGATATTCCTGAAGATCGGTAGAACGGGCCGCATGTTTTCCTCCTTCAATCGCAACAATCATAGGATTAGGCAACCGATACTCAGTTATTTTCAAGTCAAATGCTGTTCGAATCCACTCATAGAGAGGGAGTTTATGATCATTTGCAGCTGCTCGAGCGACAGCGAGAGAGACTCCAAGAATTGCATTTCCGCCAAGATTTTCTTTATTGTCCGTGCCATCAAGTTTTACCATTGAAACATCAATAGAACGTTGGTCGTCTGCATTTTTATTTATGATTTCTGGGGCTATTTTTTCATTAATATTAGCCACTGCTTTAAGCATTCCTTTCCCCTTGAATCTGGTCGAATCTTCGTCAAACAAAACATGTGCTTCGTATGATCCAGCAGAAGCGCCATAGGGGACCGAAGCAATGCCAACTGTTCCATTATTGAGCTCGACATTGACCTCCAAAGATGGCGTGCCGCCTGAACTGAGAATCTCTCGAGCTTGGATTGATTTGATAGTCATGAATATATAGTATCAAAAAGTGGATAAGAAGGGAATGGATCTGATGAAAAGGCTTATAGTATTTGATATAATACTATTATGAGCAGAAACGAACTAATCCCAAAAAATATTGCAGCTGACGTGATAAATCAGAATCCGATCACTCCACAGCAGATGAGGGTTTTACTCGATGATGATCCAGCAGGAAGGAGTTTAAAAAAAATTGAAAAATATGGTCCACCCGCACTTTTAGGAGTGCATTTTCTTACATTGGCTACATTGAATCAATGGGGAGATTCTTTACCTTCATTTGGAACGCTTCCTCCATTGGTTCATAATTCACTCCAAGCAGTACATAATTTCTCAGTAAACGCTGCCGACTCACCTGCTCTTCGAGAGCACATTCCATATATTTCGCTTGATTTAGCGGGAACATGGGGGCTCATCAGCGGTTTGCGCGGATTACTTCTTGGTAGAACAGGAAAAAAGATTGAGGCGTCACAAATTGAGGTGCTTCAAAGAATTGCTGAAGGAATTTTTCGCTATGAAATGGTACCAGATCATTCGGCGGTATTTGTAGGAAATGGCGACCGTATTGGCGAATTACTTCAAGAACTACTTCCTCTAGACCAGGTAATGCTGTATTCGCATGAGAAAATCACCAGCGATGTATGGCAACACATTCAACAAACCGGAAGACAAGAGGAAATATTTGAATCGCTTGATCGTGGAGATTTTAAACATGCGCGAGAAGCAGTTCTGCTTCCGGTCAAAGATGAAGATATGTTTTTGCCTGATGAGATCGGACACGATATGACACTTGACGAAATTAGATTGATGATCGATATTTTTGACGCCTATTCTCAAGAGCGAGGCATTCCTCAAAAAGAAGTGGTAATTGTCGGGTCACCGGCTATGAGTCAGACATATATTGAATCAAATAGGTTGATTGATAGTTCTGGTATCGACGCAATAAGAACTACAGTACGACTTGATGAAATGGTTGCTCAATTAAACGAGGGGAGGGATGAAAATAGGCAAATTAAAATTATTGATCCTACAGAGCTTGTCATGCAAAAAGTAATGGCTCTTGCAAATGGGAGAGATATCTCTTTTATTTCAACAGAAGATAGCTTTAGAAGGTATGGAGAACGTTTCTTTGATGCACTTTCGCAATTGGATTATAAACCAACAGGTGAAGAGGCAGTTAATGTTATCTACAATATTACCGATATTCCAACACAGACCACTGCATCAACGAGAGATATTGTCATTATTATTGATCCAAAAATGAAAGAGCATTTGCTCCAGCGTGGCGTGCCAGCGGAACAGATTATCCTAGTTCCTGAGCTGGTGACAACAGAACTTGGGATCGAAATGATGAATGAGGTATAATGACACCTTATGAAACTCTTCCTCATCCGACATGGACAAAGTAAAGGAAATGTCAAATCAGGCTTCATGTCAGGGCGAACCGATCCCGAAGGATTGACTCACAAGGGAAAAATTCAAATTATTCGCACAGCTTACGAACTGAGAAATGAAGAGATTAATAAAATAATTATTTCGCCGGTTGTTCGTGCGCAAGAAACGGCACAAATTCTCCATCACTATTTTCCCCAAGCTTTGATCAAAACTGAAGAGTGGCTGAGCGAACTTCACCATGGCGTTTTTGAAGGTTTTTACTGGTGGGAAATAATACACAAAATTCCACCTGAATGGAGAAAGCGACGCGAAGAATATGCAACCGCATATCCTGGGGGAGGAGAGAGTATGCAAATGATGTTTGAACGAGTTTCAAATGGCTTTCAAAATCTTATTTCGCAGCTTGAACCTGATGCAAAGGTCCTGCTCATTTCTCATCAAGCGCCGATAACCGCTTTGCGCTATATGATGCAACATGGTGGTCCTGAAAAATTAACAACTGAAAAAAAACAAAAAGCATTTTATCAATTTTTACACGATATTAAGTTACCTAATGGCGGCATTGCACAGGCAACATATAGCGGCACCGTGTTTCAATCACTTACTGAAACAAAAGATTTTGATCCCGTTTCTGAGAGAAAGAGAAATGTTGAGTTTTATGCAAAAGGAGTTTTTGATGAGGATTCTATTAAAGCTAAGAAAAAAAATACCGTTTCGAAACATTCTGTCTATCACATCAAAAATGGAGGAGATCATCTTCTAAAAATCCTTCACGCAGAAAATACCAAATCTATCAAGCGACACGTTTCAGCGTATCAGTATTTAAGTGATCATGGAAGATTGGTTCCACGGGTAATTTTTCATGATAATACCCACGGATTTTATAAAAATGACATATTAATCCAAGATTATGTCGAAGGAACCGAACAGAATGTTTGTTTGGAAGACCATCCAAAACGGGCAAATAAACTTCTGAAATCAATATTCTCAGAACTGAACAATATTCATCAGATGTCAACAAGTGAAGTGAAAGAATTTTGGGTACCGCCCAATGACACACCTTTTCAAAACTGGAAGCCGTTCATGCTTTCAAATATCAACCTCACTCTCCACTTAATGAAAGATATCGCTTTGGAAAAGAAAATGGAGAATTTTATTACCTCATCTCTCAATTTTCTGAAGGATTATATTCGAAAGGGGAACTATAATGTTGTGCCGATTCATGGAGATATAGCCCCTGGCAATATTATTATTTCCCACAAAAAAGAAGATTGTATATTGCTTCGGATTATAGACTTTGAACGGACAAGAATGGGAGATCGATTATGGGATTTTGCCTATTATTGGGGGTGGCTTGAACGAGAAAATGTTGATACAGCACGTGCATGGTACGACCTAATTGAAAAAGAATTGCCAAAAAAAGATATCAAAGCTTTGAAGGCGTTTCGAATCCTTTTCCATGCGTGGACGATACGTGATATGACTGAGTACAAAGATGATCCCATTCGTCAACGAAGAGGTGAGCGATCAAAGGAAATTCTCAAGTTAGAAAAACAATGAAATATCAAACAGGCTTAATTATTGGACGTTTTCAACCATTTCACTATGGTCATTTATTTCTATTTCGTGAAGCATTCAAACAGGTTGAAAACGTCATTATTGGTATTGGGAGCGTGAACGTTTCCAATGATAAGAATCCATTTCCACAAATCAAGATCGAACAAATGATTCAAAAGGTTATCCAGATTGAAGGATGGGAAAAAAAAGTGTTGCAGATGTTTGGGATTCCAGACGTGAACGACGATGAAAAGTGGTTAGGCTCTATTAAATCACAAGCTACACCCTTTGATGTAGTAATTTCTCACAATGATTGGGTTACACGAATTTTTCGAGAAGCAAAAATTCCGGTTATAGAAGTACCGTTTTATAAACGCGATTTATACGAGGGGATTAAAATACGAGACTTGATGAAAAGTAGCAAAGAGTGGGAAGATCGGGTACCAGAATGTATTATTGAGGTTTTAAAAGGTATATAGGTTGTTATTCGAGCTACTGGAGAAGACGAGAAACATAGGTAACAGTAATATATCAAAGGAGGTCAGGTCATATGTCAGGGAGATTAGCTGATTCGGGGAGCTACTCCATTACCTACAATGTACCGTACTG
>Ga0210006_1000671_pt1 | contig 26072 bp, 24 predicted proteins | sample CryGey02umfilter_2_FD_185452 | JGI IMG/M metagenome (GOLD analysis project Ga0210006, IMG submission 185452) | Groundwater microbial communities from aquifer in Utah, USA - Crystal Geyser 4/10/14 0.2 um filter (SPAdes) (version 3) | ecosystem: Environmental > Aquatic > Deep subsurface >... | reverse complement strand
ATGGTTGGGAAACGATTGTTTCGCTAAGAAAAGTCGGACATGAGCAGGTCTATGATATTGAAGTGGAAAATACCCATAACTTTGTGGGCAACGGCATCGTGGCTCATAACACCTATATTTCCGGCAAAGTCGGCATCGGGACGACGGCGCCGGGAGCGAAGCTGGATGTGGCCGGGAGAATTTGGCAGACAGGAACAGGACGGTCTGTATTTCTCGGAGAAGGCGCGGGAGCTAATGATGATTTAAGTAATAATGACAATGCTTTTGTCGGTTATAACGCAGGCTACTCCAACACCACTGGTAGTAACAACTCAGCTCAGGGATATGCTGCTCTCCAAAACAACACCACTGGTTACTACAACTCAGCTCAGGGAGCGTATGCTCTCCAATCCAACACCACTGGTTACCGAAACTCAGCTCATGGAATGAATGCTCTCTACGCCAACACCACTGGTAACTACAACTCAGCTCAGGGATTTGCTGCTCTCTACTCCAACACCACTGGTAGCTATAACTCAGCTCAGGGATATGCTGCTCTCCAAAACAACACCACTGGTTACTACAACTCAGCTCAGGGAGTGTATGCTCTCTACGCCAACACCACTGGTTACCGAAACTCAGCTCAGGGATACACTGCTCTCTACGCCAACACCACTGGTAGTAACAACTCAGCTCAGGGAGCGTATGCTCTCCACGCCAACACCACTGGTAACTACAACTCAGCTCAGGGAGTGAATGCTCTCCAAAACAACACCACTGGTAACTACAACTCAGCTCAGGGATATGCTGCTCTCTATTCCAACACCACTGGCTACTCCAACTCAGCTCAGGGAGCGTATGCTCTCTACGCCAACACCACTGGTTACCAAAACTCAGCTCAGGGAATGTATGCTCTCTTCTACAACACCACTGGTTACAACAACTCAGCTCAGGGAATGTATGCTCTCTACAGTTTAACAGGCGCATATCACAACAACACTGCGCTTGGTTTTAATGCTGGTCGTTATTACAATGGCACCACTGGCAGTTTAACTTCTCCCAGTACCTCTCTTTTCCTGGGTGCCAGCGCCAGCGCTTTAGCTGATAGCGGTAGTAATGAAATTGTCATTGGTTACAACGCCATTGGCAATGGTTCTAATTCTGTTACTTTGGGAAATACGAGTATTACTAAGACGATATTGAACGGCAACGTCGGCATCGGGACGACGGGGCCGGGAGCGAAGTTGCACATTGACGGTGCTTCGGAAGCACTCAGAATTGAAGGAACTGGGACAACAGGTAATGCTTCGTTGGGTTATTTATCTTTTTATGATAGTAATGGTACCACAAGATACGGATACCTTGGCGATGCCGCTAGCGGAAATACCAATCTCTACTTTGATACAGAGAATGGCGCAAAACTTTATTTAAATTCTGGTTCTGATGTGATTATTAATCGAACCTCTGGCAACGTCGGCATCGGCGACACTACTCCGGCGTCGGCTTTAACCGTCGGCTCAGGTGATCTTTTTCAAGTTAACTCTTCGGGAAATATCGTCAAAATAAACAACGTTACTACTTCTTTCCCTGCTTCTCAGGGAGCCGCCAACAGTACCTTAATCAACAATGGTTCCGGCGTACTTTCCTGGCTTGATCCAACCGCCGCCTCAGGCACGATTGGTTATTGGACCAGATCCAGTAGCCATATATATCCTACCAATATCAACGATCCGGTAGCTATCGGTTTTAGTACTGCTATGACGAACCCAGGCATGGGTGGCGGTCTTACAGCTCTTCAGGTAGACGGCGACATTCTCCCTCTTGTTAACGATGATGCCTACTTGGGTCGAGCCAGCTCCGCCTGGAAGCGCCTTTATCTAAGCTTAGGTATAAACGATAGTGCTGGTGCCGAACAAGTCAGTATCGCCAATCGACAGCTTACCGGCGGCCAATGGAACGCCACTACTTTTTTACGTGTCGGTGATACCACCAATACCATGCCGCCAGGTGGCATGGAATTGTTTGTCTCCGGAGATGCTTCGATCTCCGGAACTCTAAAAGTCTGGGGTGACGTCACCGTCCAAAATGGTATTGGCAAGATCGACGTCGGAACCATCGACCCTCCATATACTATCAACGGCGAAAAATACGCCACCTACATGGCCGGTATGGTAGGAATCAAAGAAGAAATGATTGGCAAGATCACTACATCCGAATATCTCAGTGGTCTGGGCTACCGGGCCCTCATCAATCTGGACTCTCAGCCAAAAGGCTCAGACCTTTGGCTCTTTTCCAAAACCACTGACATCCGAAACCATTTAGACCAACTTTCGGTCCTTCTCACCGCCGCCGGCCAGGCCAAAACCTGGTACGAAATTGACGCACCAAACAAAATTCTGGCTATCTACTCCTCTACTCCGACCGATATTAATTTTCGCTTATCCGCTCCCAGATTTGATTCCACCAACTGGCTCAACACTCGTACTAGTGAAGCCAGTGGTTTTGTTTTAAACAGTCCCGATTTTTACACCAGCCTTACCGATACCAGCCTTTTTGGCTCCGCCATTGAACCGGAGTTAATTGTCCTCGCCGATAGTTCCTTTAGTCTCAAAGTTAACGGTCAAGAAACTAAAGAAGTTTCCTCTTTCTTTCAAAGTATCATCGCCAATTTGAAGGTTGGCACCCAGGTAGTCACTACTTTATTGGCCGACAACCTTACTATTCGTACCAAACTCATTTCCCCCATCGCCGATATTGATCAGCTCAAAGTCATCGATGCTACTGTCTCCGGGACTCTTTATGCCGATAGCATCAAAGGAAAAACTGTCGACAAACTCACTACCCAACTGGATCTGCTAAGCGAAAAATATTCCACTGCCTCCGCCATTCTTGCCGATCTTCAAGCCAAATACACTTCCTACGATTCTCTAATTGGAAATATAAACACCGCTACGTCTTCGAGAGATCCGCTCGCTTTATCACCTCTGGCATCAGCTTCCGCCAATATACCATCGGATCTGATTCTCAACTCCCTCAGCGTCCATACTATATATAGTAATGATCTTATGGCTGACGGCTCCATTTTTACCCAAACTCTTAGCTCTTTTGACAGCGACCTCTACATTCAGCCCACCGGGGACAAACCTGTGCATCTATTAGCCAATCTGATGGACCTCTACCCTGATGGTAAGATAGTTATCAATGGCGATCTGATCATCACTGGTACTCTCTTCGCCAACAATTTGGATACCAAAACCGCCACCGTTTCCGGTACCCTAGCCGTCGGTTCGTCCACCATCGCCACTGGTTCAGCCAACTTCGATCTCTTGACCACTGGCGGACTGGTTATTGCCTCGGGTAGTGATGACCTTTCAGCCACCATGTCAGCCCAAACGGCATCCAACACTACTATTGGTACGGCTACTATCGCCTCCGGCTCAGCCGAAATCTCAATTGCCAATACTAAAGTTACCGATCACACACTAATCTATATCACCCCCATCTCCGATACCTCTAACCAAGTCCTCTACGTCAAATCAAAAAATACCTGTGAACTGAGAACTGAGAACTGTCAACCTTCTTTTACCGTCGCCGTCCCAACCAATCCAATTCTGGTCACTCAACCCATATCCTTCAATTTCTGGTTGGTCCAAACAAGATAAAAATGGCAAATAATTCACAATTTTCAAGTACCAATTTTCAAAATATAATTGTATTACCATTGTTAATTGATATTGAAAATTAAAACACATGCCCATATATGACTTGGAGGAGAGAACGGCAAAACTGGCTGAAAAAATAATTGATCTCGTCAAAGTATTACCAAAAAACTGTGTCAATAAAAGAATAATCTCACAACTAGTTGCCTCTTCTGGATCAATCGGAGCAAACTACTGTGAAGCAAACGAAGCAGAAAGTAAAAAGGACTTTGTTCATAAAATCAAAATCGCAAAGAAAGAAATAAAGGAGACAAAACATTGGTTGAGATTACTCGCCAGGACAGACAATGTTCACATCGAAGATATCAGAAAAATATGGTTAGAAACTGACGAACTATTATTAATCTTTTCCAAGATTGTCATAAGTTCAAACAAATCAAAACCGCTTGAAACTTGATAATTGAAACCCAATAATTGATAATGAAATAAATATTGATAATTGAAAATTGATAATTGAAAATTAAACACCCCAACGGCTTCACTCTCCCCGAAATACTCATTGTCGTTACTATTCTGGTCGTCCTAGGGCTTATTATTCTGGTCGGCATCAATCCCATGATGCAATTTTTCAAAGGTTACGATACCCGCCGCAAATCCGACCTATACAAAATCAAAATTGCCTTCGAGGCCTATTACGCCGACCACGATTGTTACCCTTCTATCGACATCCTCAATAGCTGCGGCAGCAACGCTCTGGAGCCATATTTAGCTACCATCCCTTGCGATCCCAACTCTCTCCAGCCCTACGCTTATTACACCGGACCGAATGAAAGTTTTATCTGTCCCCAAAAAATCGCGGTCTACGCCGTTCTAGCCAACAAATTTGATCCCCAAGGCGATGAAATTCAATTCTGTCCAGACACCATTGTTTCCATCTCAGGCGACATGAATTATTTAGAAACAGTTTCGGGTTGTAGTAATAGAATTTACTGCAGTGATTGGTATGGCTGCCAAAGTGGCGCTTGTGTCTTGGTAGCCCGGGATGAATTTCCGTCGTGTTCACCATCTACTAACTGTGATAATAGATGCGGAGCACCCTATAACCAAACTCCGGAAGAGTTCTGTTCCCAAATATCACGCCGTGGAACTTACTCTAATGAATGTAAGACAATTTAAAAATTAGCTCTTCCAACCCACGTCCATTTCCGCTGGAAATAGGTAGCATATCAATTTTCTTTTTCTTAAAATATTTCACGATTTCTTTTACCTTCTCTTCACTCACCAAATCAATTTTACTAAGCACTACTATTTCTTCTTTTTTCTCAATCTCCGCGCCATAATTTTTTAATTCATGCCTGATTTTTTGATATCTCTCCCACACCGTAGGGGCCGCAAGGCCAGGCCTTATAGGATCCCCAACCTTCAAGGCCTGGCCTTGAAGGTCCTCCACCGCCACTAAATGAATCAAGACGTTGGTTCTCTCAATATGTTTCAAAAATTTTATTCCTAAACCTTTTCCCTCACTCGCACCCTCGATCAAACCGGGAAAGTCCGCAATCACCAAATGGTTTTCCCCGCTTTTCATCACACCCAAATTCGGTTCCAAAGTCGTAAATTCATAATCAGCCACTTTTGGTCTCGCATTTGATAGTACAGATAACAAAGTCGACTTCCCCGCATTAGGTAGTCCCACTAAACCAATATCTGCCAACAGTTTTAGAGATAACTCCGCTTGAAAACCCTGACCCACCTGTCCTTGTTCTGCCCTCAAAGGAGTCGTCTCTCTGGCACTCATGAAGTGTACATTTCCCCGGCCCCCAGATCCTCCTTTGGCAATGAGTAACTTCATTCCCGGTTTATCAAAATCAATCACCACCTCCCCCTTGTCAAAGGGAGACTCAGGAGGATATCCCTCCGGCACTTTTTTCAGGATCAATCGCCCCATCTGTTCTCGAGGCATCCCTTTTACCGCAATATTCTCCACCTCTATCTTTCTAGTGCTCAGTGGCTTTAGCGTCACGATCGTTCCTAGTGGTACTTTAATTATTAAATCTTCTCCTTTAGCTCCAGACATTTTCTTTCCGGCTCCTTTACCACCATCCGAAGCCTCAAACTTTTGCTGATGGGCAAAATCGTCTAAAGTATTCCTGTTTGGGTCAGTCTCTATGTACACACTACCTCCCTTTCCACCATCTCCGCCATCAGGACCACCTTTGGGAATAAACTTTTCTCGACGAAAACTGATGGCACCGTTACCGCCATTTCCCGCTCGTATCAATAATTTTGCTTGATCCACCATGCCTATATTCTACCACCCGTGACACTGTGGCAATTTCCTCATCCTACTTCAACGACACCAGTGGGTTTGCATTCCCCTTACCAGTTCTGATTTCAAAATGGAGATGGGTTCCGGTTGACCTACCTGTACTTCCCATCATTCCTAACTTATCTCCTCTTTTTACAGTTTGACCTACCACGACCGAGAAAGAAGACATGTGAGCATAAAGCGTCTTTGTTCCATTGCCATGATCAATCACCACTCGATTTCCATAGCCTGTATTGTCGAGCCAGCTTGCGACGATCACGGTCCCGGCGTCAGCCGCCAATATTGCCCCGCCGCCACGATTAGCGATATCAATTCCCTTATGCCACGACTTAAATCCCTGCGAGATACTGCCCGCTGTCGGCCAAATCCAGTTGCCAGTGGCCGAAACAACTCCCGCATTAGGAGTTTGTGATGAAGCCAAGTTGGATCTTGGAGACAATATTGGTTCGTCCGGCATCTCTCCGTCAGGAACAATTAATTGTTGGCCTATCGCCAAAGAAAAAGTTTCATCATTGGTAAATTCGTTAAAAGGAAAATCAACCACTGCCTGGGCTGATACATTGTATTTTTTGGCAATAGAATAAATAGTTTCTCCTGCCTTAACAATATGCACCACTCCAATGACTGGAGGAATCTTCAGCACTGTTCCTATTTTCATCTTTTTCTCACTTAGCCCCTTATTGAGCCAAGTTATGGAATCTGTATCGACTCCAAATTTCTTCGCGATACTGGCCAGTGTGTCCCCATTTTCTACTGTATGTTCCAATACATCCGCTCTGGGTTTATCGGATACTTGCGTTAGCGGATCTATTTCTACTTGCGAGTCGGTCGAAAGCCCTAAAACTCTAGCTGTTTCTCCTGATGGAGAACTTTCCTGAGCAAAAGCAAATTTGCTCCCTAACCCCAGTGACATCACCGCCTGAGTTTGCGAATCATTTACAATTACCGAGGGGCCAAGCGTCACCGATAGCACCATCACTGTTACCATGACCGAATTGACTATTAGCTGGGCATGCTTCCCTCTCTGCTGGTACATCTTGCCAACGAGTACCGACTTTACCGATTCAAAAGCCGAAAATCTAGGCTTCAGATGATGAGCCACAAAGTACGACAACAATATTCTCAAATATTTGAAAAAATCTATCACCCACTCGCTGATAAAAGTCTTTAGGCTACTCATTTTTTAGTGCAGAGTCTATTCTACCACCCTCATCTCACGATTCCCCCGTAGGGGCGGACCCCCGCGTCCGCCCGTCTCCATCACCACCGTCATTGGCGACCTGCCTGCCGTAGGTCGAAGATATCGTGTATTACACGATCAGGTCTCACTCCACCGTCTTTCTCTTAAATATCAACGAGTACGGCGTTTTCGCCGTCAATCTGTACCCTTTCTCCATCAAAAATTCCCCCACCCCGAATCCCTCCCGTTTCCCTCGTAGTCGTCTCATCCATTTATCCAAATCAAACGCCAGATCCTCGCAGATAACCATCTTAGGTCGGTATTTTTTCCAGTCATTCGACTTCAGTACCTCCAAGTCCATCCCCTCCACGTCCACCGACAGTAGATCTATTTTTTGTCCCTTAGGTAAGTACTTCTCAAGTATCTTTTCCAAAGGCAGTACAGCCACCGTTCTCTTCCCAATTAGTTTCCTTCCTACTTCCTGATTCTTCCTGGCCTGCTCCGCAGAAAAAGTATTAGCCGCCCCATCCTCAAACATGTAGTACTCCATTTCTGTCACCTTAGACGCTTTCTCGTTTGTCATTGCGAGTTTCGGTACTCCGAACCGTGGCAATCTCACTCCATCCACATCCCCCACTCCCACATTCACAAACACATCTCTTGGTCTAGCTTTCCTATATAGCTCCTCCATCCGAGGATTCGGATCTACACAGATCCCTCTCCATCCCTTTTTATAAAACAAATAAGTATTCGAAAATAGCTTTGGGTGATACGCCCCAATGTCCACATAAAACCCCTTACTTTCTGTCTGTCTTGATTTCTTGATTCCTTGAGTTCTGGAGTTCTTTATTTCGAGCCACGAAATAATATCCTCCCCGCCCTGGGCATACGACCGCTTCCCAAACAGGTCGTAGAGCGGAGACAAATATATCCGGCTTTTTATTCGATCAATATACTTCATCACGGTTTCCAATATGCAACAAATGAAGCTTATCTTCATCGACTGCGAACAATATTCGAATTTTCATATCTACAGAAACTGAGTATACCCCTAACGTGCTCAGCTTATGCAACCTCAGAGAAGGATGCCTTAAATCAAACTGCAAAAAAGACAATGTTTTGTTTACTTTATCTTTATATTTGATATTTTTTCGACACAGTACACCATACTCTCTATCAAAACTTTTTGTAAAAAGAAGTCTCACTTCGCAATTCTATCTAAATATGCGTCCAACTCCTCCTTATTTTTTATCACGTTTGACAGCCCCATGGCCTCTTCGCGTTTGGCTTCCTCCAACATTGTTTTATACTTCCTCTCCAATATTGCTTGCCTAATGGCGGTTCTAGCCAAATCACTAAAAGAAGCATATTCACCACTTGCGACCAGGGCATCGGCCGCTTCTTTCAACTTCTTTGGTAACGAGATATTTATTGTACTAATCATGTATGAATAATAGCATAACCTATACAAGCATGCAAGCTCATCCTTCTAATTTACCTCTTCTGAAATTTACAATGTAAAATAATTAAGTGAAGCGTTTTTGGTTATTTTTTCTCCCTATTATCCTCATTTCTTTATCAGTTTTTTACTTGAGTTTTCGAGTTCTTGAGTTTTTTAAGCCCTTTCTCCCCTTCACCAACTATCTCTTAGGTGTAAACAAACCCACTTCGTATCTGATCTTATTGGGTAACGACACCGAAATGCGTGCCAACGGTGGCTTTGCCGGCTCCTACGCCAAGCTCACCCTCTCCACTAAACGTCTCGAGTTCTTGAATCCTCGAGTTCTTGAGTTCTCTCCTAAAATCACGTTTCATGATATTTACGTCCCCAACGGTCAATTAGGTGGCCATGTCACTCCGCCGGAACCTATACAACAAGCCTTCGGCCATGGTACCTGGGAGCTCGCCAATGCCGATTGGGAACCGGACTTCCCGACTTCCGCCACCAATATTCGCTGGTTTTTGGAAAAAGGCAAAGAAATCAACCCAGACATCCTGACTATCATTAACCTCTCCACCATCAAACAAGTATTGAACCTAGTTGGGTCCTTTTACGTCCCTGAATACTCAGCCCAGATCACTCCGGACAATCTCTATCTCTTCCTTCAAGGCAAGACCGAGGTGGGTTTTTTCCCTGGTTCCACCCAAAAGAGAGACACTCTCACTGCCGTCGGGCAGGCCCTCATTCGGAAGGCAAAAGGTCTTTCATTCATCAAAAAGATTAAGATCGCACAAATATTGTATACGGACATTATAAATCAAAATATCGTGGTGCATTCCACCAATCTCTCGTTTCAAACGCTCCTGGAACAAAAAAAGCTCGCAGGCGTTTTGTCTCCAGAGGCTTTTGATACTTATTCTTTAATCGAGACCAATTTGGGGGCCAACAAGGCGAATCAATTCGTCACCCGCTCCACCACCCACACTATCACTCCCTCCTCCGGCATCCACCACGCCGTCACTGTCCGCTTCACCAACTCCTCTCCGGAGGCCAATCCCAATCCCCCCATCCATTACGGAGGAAACTACATCACCTATCTCCGCTTCTATATTCCGCTGGAAGCTAAAAACATCACCCTCACCCGCGATCCCATCTCCTTTCCACCCCTCCCAGACGCCTCTCCGTCCTCCGCACTAACAACTCCCAAGTACGGCCTGACCGAGATTGGTTTCTGGCACACCACACCTGCCGGAGGTGAAAGCACTCTTAACCTCTCCTACGACCTTCCTCTCCCTACCTGTAGTCTCCCCCCCAAACAGCCAGCATTCAATAACCTCGCACCAACAACTAATAACTCCCCTTGTTCTTACTCCCTCGCCATCCTCAAACAGCACGGACTCATTTCTTCCCCCCAAAGCATCAATCTTTTCGGTCAGACGTTCACCACCGATCTTAGGCACAGCTTCCGTTTCCCCTAACTACTGCCACCACCTGCGCTTTGGTCGCGGGAAACCATCAAAGTTGCACAAGTTCAATCCGAATGCTATTATAGGGCAGCAATTTCACGAACCTTAAAATACCCGTTAGAACCAAATAGTATAATAGGACAAGTAATTTTCCCGGATCTTTCAAAACCCAAAAGGAGATGCTTTAATGACTGCACCAAAGACTCTATCAGGTACAGAAGTCGGATCCAAACTACCCCAGGAGTGGTTGATCAACGGCCTTTCCGCGAATAACCCCACCGGTAAGAGCGGAATCGTCGTCTACGGACCACCTCACGCCTATTTCCCACGCACCGCTTTCGCCTATGTCTACCGCTACGGCGACGATCACATTGTCATCGAACGGCGGACTTGCTGTCAGCAGGACTTCGACCGGATTGTCGACGCGGTCAATGAATGCAATCATCTTGAACTTAAGGTTGAACTTCTTTAGGACACAAAACTACCGCCCTCTTCCGAGGGCGGTTTTCCTTACCCTCCGTCTTTTAGCGAAGCCAAAAACTCTTTGTTACTCTTAGTCCGAGCCAATCTCCCAATAAGCACTTCAGTACGCTCATTGTCGCCGAGCATGTCGAGCATCCTGCGCATCAGAATAATGCTCTGGTACTCTATTGAGTCAAATAGCAAATCGTCTCTGCGCGTGCCGGATCTCATCACATCAATTGCCGGGTATATTCTTCGTTCGGCTAAGCGTCGGTCCAAATGCAGCTCCATGTTTCCCGTCCCCTTAAACTCTTCGTAGACAAGGTCGTCCATCCTGCTTCCGGTATCGGTCAAAGCCGTACCGATAATAGTCAAACTTCCCCCACCCTCAATTTTGCGGGCAGCTCCAAAGAACTTCTTGGGTGGATACAGGGCGGCCGGGTCAAAGCCTCCGGACAGAGTTCTTCCCGATGTTGGAATCGCCAGGTTGTAGGCACGGGCTAAACGAGTAATCGAGTCCAGTAAAATGACCACATCTTTCCCCATTTCCACCAGACGTTTGGCTCTTTCCAGAGCCATTTCGGCCACGCGAGTTTGTTCTTCGGCTTTTTCATCAAAGTTACTGGCCGCCGTTTCTCCAGACATAGTGCTATCTTTAGTTACGGCCAAAATATGTCTACTAATATCGGTGACTTCTTCCGGACGTTCTCCTACGAGCACGGCCATCAAATGTATTTCGGGGTAATTTGTGGCTATACCACTAGCAATTTCTTTTATGACTGTCGTCTTTCCTGCTTTGGGAGGAGACACAATCAGACCTCTCTGTCCCCTGCCAATAGGTGCACACAGATCAATCAGTCGTGTCGATAATATTTCTTTACCGGTTTCCAGTTTTAGCTTCTCAAATGGATAGATTGGGGTGCCTTTTTCAAATCTAAAGCGGTCAAACATCTTGGCCGGTTCCTCACCATTCACTTTTGTCACTTGAATCATGGTCCAGTAAGGTTCGGTCTCCTTGGGTCTGCGGGCCAGTCCCGTCACCACATCTCCGGCTCTAAGCTTGGAAAGTCGACTGACCATCGAGGGAATCAAAACATCATCTTCACCTGAGCGGAATCCATGACGAAGTATTCCCCGTCCATCGGTTCCGGTCATTTCCAAAATGCCACTGACTTCTTCTGTAATTACCGGTTCCTGAGCCGCTCTTTGGTATCCGGGCATTGGAGCAAATCTAGGTTGAAATGGCACTCTAGAGGCTAGTGGCGCACGCACAAAAGATCTCGGTGGCAAAGATGCAGTCTTCGGAGAAGGTGGCACTACATACGGCTTCTTTTCTTCGACTTTCGGCTGACTAACAAGGGTCTTGGGCTTTTGTGGCCATAAGGAAATAGTGGGGGGGTAATTGATTAAATTAAGTGAAACAAAAAAAGTGAAATCTTATCCAACAAACTAATTCTACATCCTGAGTCTCCCCTGTCAACTCCCCGTCATTGCGAGTTTTGTACTCAAACCGAAGCAATCCATCTGGATCGACACGCTTTGCTCGCGATGACAAAAATAATTAATTGTGACTGCGCTGTAATACCAAAAATAGATAAAATGCGTAGTCAAGCCTCCTGTCTCGGATAAATACGTAACGTATGTCCTCTGTATTTCGAGGATTTTTAGAATCGACGGAAAGGGGGTTAGCTTGACAATTAAGTCAATCAAGGGTGAAACGCGTAAGGCTTTAGCCGCAGCGCCGGTTTTAAAGTGGCACTGCAAACCAAACCCATTTCACCTTTAATTGACTCAAGAATATATCAAACTAGTGGGTATTGTAACACCCGAAGCTACTCTTTGTCAAGTACACACTATAGGAATCACTTAATATATCAATCTATCAAACACAACCTCACCTTGAGTTCTTGAGTTCTTGAGTTCTTGAGTTCTTGAGTTCTTGATAGAATGATTATATGTCCTCCAAAAAACGTCTCTTTATCACCATCGGCATTATTTTTTGGTCGCTCACGGCTATTTTCGCTCTTCTACCCTCCTGGCCGCACCTCTACTACCGCCTTCAGCCCCAAGCTTCGAACCTACTAGCCTCTACCATCGCCTCTACGGCCACTCAAGCTCAACAAACGATTACCAAACCAAGTCCCTCTCCAACTCCCACACCAACCACCGTCATTCCGGGCTCCGACCCGGAATCCAGTAATATTAACCTCTCCCTCCCCGACGTCGATCCCTACCTCCCCTCAGAAAACGGCTTAATTATCGACAAAATTGGTGTCCGTGGCCAAATACACGAAGGTGAAGATGTCAAAAGTATTCTCAAGATGGGCATTTGGCGAGTCCCCAACTTCGGCACTCCATACGACGGAATCTCCCCTGTCAAGGGGAGAAACCCTCGATCGGAATCGGGGGAGAGGGATTTACCCATGATTCTTGCCGCCCACCGCTGGGGTTACCTAGAGTGGTCTGCCTCTTTCCGCAAACTAAACTCCTTTTACAACCTTCCCCAGTTAAAGGTCGGCGATACCATCAAGGTCATTTGGGAACAGCGTGAATATGAGTACAAAGTGTACTCCACCGAAACAGGCACCCAGATCACCGACTATAATGCGAAACTGATCCTGTATACTTGTCAATTATGGAACTCTCCCGCTCGTTTCTTCGTCTATGCGAATAGAGTTAACTAGTTCCCCGAGCAAAAACTCCAAATTTTGACCACAATGAGTATATAATCCAATCCAGCAAGTACCCTAACTTTTTTGGAGGAACCATGGAATCCCCATACACTGATCGGATTCATAAACTGCAAAAGATTGCCCGTATTTCTGCGTTAGTAACCCTCGTGCTCATTGCTCTCACCGTTGGTTTATCTTTCCTGCCCGGAGCCTTCGTCATCATTCCCTACTTCATGGCCCCGATTGCGGCAATCATCAGCATCGGTGCCGCCTTCGAAGCAGCCATGTGGCAACAGGCCGAGGTTAAATGGCACCTGGACCAAACCCTAGACAGGCTTGCCCAAATGTCCAAGGCAAGTCACTCAGATTTGGATGAAAATGACGACTAACGCTCCACACCCCGCCATGCGGGGTGTTTTTTCGTCAAAAAAATCTCCCCGGCCTCAAATGAAGCTGGGGAGAAAAACTTATTGACCGGAAGGACACCAAACCCCAAACACTTCGCACACTATCCCCTTGTTTTGATCTGGAACATACCCGTCCACCCCCTTTACCACCGTACCCCCTATGGAAAAAACACACGCGAATCCAATTACAAAAATCATCACCAGGAAGATCAAGCCGGCATATTTTCTCATTCAAGCCTCCATTTTTGAAAGAATGTGTGAGCTGTTACACTCACGATAACCCATAATATATCACACCCCATCCCCAAAGTCAAGTCTTTTTCATGCCAAACTCCTCAGCTTAGGTTATTGTCCCCCAAACATGCGTCGAATAGCGCTCACACCCCTACTAAACAAATTCGCCTTTTTAGTATCCGCTTCCGCCGTGGTCGGACCTGTACCAAATACGTCAGCCGCAGTTTCTCGAACCAATTTAGCCATCACAGCCGCTTGAGTCAATTTAGCCACTGCCACCAATCGCGCTTCTTCGATTTTTGTTCTCTCGGCCTCTGCCGCATCAAAAACTCTTTCACGCCTATCCGAAAATTCATCCCTTGCTGCCGTGATCTCACTATCACGATCCTGTTCCAGCTTATCAGCGTATGGATCCAGTTTTTCCAGGGCTCTCCTCTGTTTTCTATTCTCCAAATATCTCGAGGGGGTTGTCAGCAATCTTCCCTTTGCGTCTACACCAAAACCCAATGATTCATCCATTAATAAAGAAGTCTCCAAGACAACTATCTGCTCTTCAAAGCCTTCATTAGCCACTTTTATCTTTGCATCAAGAGTATTTTTTGCCTCTCTCATTCTTTCGACAAAAGTCTTATCGACCCCAATAGTCATAATTTCTGCCGTCGCCTTAACATTTCTTATTGCCCCATCCACTACTTTCTCGGCTTGTAGCATTGCTTCCACTGCTCCGGCACCCTTCTCGGAAATCACTTCTATCTTCTCCATTACTCGCGATAGCCACTCCTGATTTGTCTTAATTATTTCCTGATATTTTTCAATTTGTCCTCCCAGTCCCTCAACTTTACCCACGATTCCTTCCCGCTCCAGCTGTAGTGCTTCCAATTGTCCTTCTTTGGCAGATAATTCCACCTTGACCTCCTCTTGTTTTTTCGACAGCACCCCGATCTCATTGTTCACATTTGTTATTGCCTCCAGCGAAGCTGTATTCTTTTCTTCCCCAAGTTTTTCCTCACCCTCCCTCTGTTCCTTAGCCGTCTTCTCCAGTTCACTCTTTTTGGCTTCGGCTTCGTCCGTAATAACCCGTTTCTTTTCCGCGATTTCTATGTGAATCTTATCAAACTCACCTTTTGTTAGATCCGCAGCAACCTCTCCACCCCAAGCAGTTTGCTTAACCTTCTCCGACCCGTTATCCTTAACGTTTTCATCAACCCGACTCATATTCCCTGGACGACTGGCACTCAAATTACCCTCCGAGTCTGACACCACCCTTCCTGTCAGCAAAGTCCCGGCGTCCATATCTTTAACTTCCTCATTCCACAAACGTACTAATTCATTAATTTGATCTTTATACTCATCGTCAATGGCATTCATGTCTTCAAATGCTTTTAGATCAATCAACTGCTTGTTCTCTTCAAGATCACCATCAATTTTTTTAATAGCTTCCTCAACTTCATCGTCCAACTTACTTAAACGGTCTTCCGCCCAAGCGGATGCATATGTGTGTTGGGTTATTTCACCGCCAAGTTTCCTGCTTTCCTGCTTCAGTGAACTAATACTGCCACTCAGTTCAGCCGTATGCCTGTCTATCTCAGCTAACCTAGCTTCATTCTGTATTTTTTCTTCAGTGTCAGAGATTACTCCCTCCATGCCACCTTTAATCTCCGACCTCATATTATCCCTTGCATTAATTAGTCTTTCCTGTTCCGCCAAGCGTAAATCAGCTTCTCTAGTAGTATCTTCTGCGCTAGGAATTTCATCTGCTATCGCATGAATTTCATCACTGGGCTGTACTACTGGGTCGATAATTTCTAAACCGGACTCGTTTATGGGATTGGGATTCTGTACTTCCATATATTTTCTATATATTAACTTCTTTCAGTATTCCACAAATAATTGTACATATCAATAGACGCTTCTTATGTTGTATCATAAATGTCAAACTTATCCTTGATCCTTTACATCCCGGAGGTACGGTGAACCGACACTTCAAAATTTCGTTTATCACCATAATTCTATTATTCATTCTCTACAGTCTATTCTTTCTGCCTTCTCCAAAGCCTAAATCCACTACCCCACCAATTCTTCCTCCAGCCACAATTACCCCGATGTCCGTTCTTCCGCTTACCTTGGCTGCCACTCATCCCTCCACCCCCTCCAAACCATTAACTAATACCCCAGAACCAATAACTCCCCAAGTCCCCTCGGTTCCCCAGTTCTACACCGTCCAAACCGGTCAAACTCTGGGGCTGATCGCCGCAATGTTCGGACTTAATGTCGAGGACTTGGCTTTGGCCAACCACATTACCGACATCAATCTTATCTACACCGGCCAACAGCTCTACATCGGTTCAGTATTCATCATCGTTCCGGAACCTTCGATCAGTTATGGCAAGCAAATTATTGTTGTTTTGTCAACTCAACGAGTATATGCCTTTGAAGATGGTGTTCTCGCCCATACCGAGTTTGTCGTCGCCACTGGCAAGGCATCCACCCCCACCGTCACCGGCAATTATGAGATCTACATCAAGCTTGAATCCACCCGCATGACTGGCCCAGGCTACGACATCTCCAATGTCCCCTGGACCATGTATTTTCACCAAGGTTACGGCTTCCACGGAGCACCCTGGAACAATAATCTCGGTCACCCTGCCAGCCACGGCTGTGTCAACATGAGTGTCGAAGATGCCAAATGGCTTTTCGACTGGGCTGAAGTCGGCACCCCCGTTCTGATTCTCCCTTAGCACACTCCCGCCTCATGGCGGGTTTTTCATTTATGACATATCCCATATACTTGACAAATTTACCGCCCTGTGCTAAACTCCGTCTCATGAAATCAATTCTACCGATTATTCTCGTTATCCTCGTTCTAGCCGGGGCGATTACCTATTCCCTTTCCAAACGCACCATCGCCAAACGTGAGGAAAATCGTTTTGGTATCGCGGCCAACCAGCTTGAAGGCTCTATCGTTACCCCCTCGGCCTCTCCCACCAAACAATCAACAACTAAGAACTTGGAACTCCCCAAGGTTTCCCTTACTCCTACTAATGCCGTTGAAGGAACTATTTCCACTCTTCCTACTGTGACAGAAAATACTTCAGGCACCAAAGGTGGTCTAAAAACAGCCTCCTCCAACACCGTCACCAAAGTCACCAAAACCATCGTCTGTACCCCTGTTTATGGCCAAGCCAACACCTGTACCGAACACATCGTAGTCGATACCGGTGCCGCCGACGCTATCTTCTTTAACTTTGCCGGACTTTCCTATTTGGCTGGAATAGCTTCGTTCGTCCTCGCCAAGCGCGCCTAAACATTTATCACAACCTGCAAGGATCATCCTCGTAGGCACCATGTCATTCCGGACCTGATCCGGAATCCAGAGAAATTAACACCATATTGCATTTTTCTCCTTGCCCTCCTCGGAGGACAAGTAGTAGAATTCAATCTACGCACCACACATTGACATTTTTACCCTCACCAACCCCTCCTTTGGAGGGACCAAATCTGTTACTCAAAGGAGACTAACATGACCAGTTTTTATATCGTGCTTGCACTTCTCGTGATCGTGACTGTGATTTTTACCACCATCTCGTATAGACGCAACAGCCTTTTTTGGGGAATTTGTGCGGCTATCGTGGCATTCCTGACCACCGTCCTCGCGATTCTCCTCTTCACCGGCACCCTCGCCCAGATCACCGCCGCCATTACCGCGAAACCCACGCCCGCTGCGGTGTACGTTCCTTCCACGCCCCGCCCATCGGCTCCAGGATCCGTTCAGATCGTTCCCGTCGAATCTTTTGACGGCCACACCTACTTCGACGCCTGCAATTCGGTCGACCTCGACCCGAGCATCACTGCGTTGAAAAACAACGGCCAGGTTGTACCCAATGCGTTCTCATTCCTGGACAAAAATGAAGATCAAATCGCCGCTGGCGACTACTGGTTCATTGATGTCCCCGCCAATGTCTATGGCCACATCTTCTTCCCCGTTACCGGCCTCACCTACCAGGTCCGCGGCCCCACCAAGCTCATGGTGGGAGCGGCTACCTTCTGGTGTGACAATGGCGGCTCCACCTCCCACGATGGTATGTACCAGATGGTGGACGCCAAACGTCTCGATGAGATGCTTCTCGATTCCTTCTGGGAACTCGCCGGCGATGGCGCCATCGGCGCCTGGGTCAATGTCCCGGGTGTCGAAGCCCAACCCAAATAACCATCTCCATTCTCCCGCCCCTCTCGATCATTCGTGAGGGGCATTTTTTAGAAAGGACAAAAATGAAGCGCACCTTTTTTTGTTTAGTCATGCTCATCTTACTTGCTCTGGCTCCTTCTTTTATGGGATTCAGTCAAGTTTCAGCGCAGTCTAACAATGGCTGCGCGACCCCCACCACGGCTGATTGGGAATGGGTCCCGGGAGAAGAAGGTAGTAGCTACTGGTTTTACGACAGTGTCATAGCCATAAGCTTCACTGTCCCCGCCCACATCGAGCGGGTAGACTATTTTGTCCGGAGCTCCGGACTTAGCTTCCAGGCTTATTCCGGTGAGCTTGTCGAGGGCGCAAACACCGCCTCCGCTTTTTGCTCCCAAGCTACTCCGGCAGTCTACACCCTCTACCTTCCCTTCGTGTCCAAGCCGATGCCTACTATCCCAGCCGATGCGTTTTGCGACTGGCCCAGCCAGAATTCCTGGAATTGGGTAAATTACGGCTCTTTCAGTGCCTGGAACATCGGACCACTGACAGAAGCTATTACCATGACAGTCCCGGACCACATCGAGTCTGTCAGCTACTCCTTAAACGGGGTAGAACAGCCGCCCGCCCACCCTGGCGACACCATTAGCCTCCACGAGGCTACCGCTTTCTGCAAATAACTCGTTCGTCTTCGCCTCTTACACAGTAAGAGGCGTTTTTGATACCTCGAGCCTGCCGATGTTTGACATTTCAACCTCTTCATGGTATATTATAAGCTATCATGACTCACAAAGTATCCTTTGTTATACCTGTCTACAACGAAGCTAATAGAATCAATCGAGCCTTTTCCGCTCTATCCTCTTTCCGTGCTCCAAAGGGTATAAAGATCGAAGAGATTATCTTTGTCAACGATGGTTCTACAGATAATACCCTACAGCTACTAAGAGCCTTCAAAACCAAGTTCCACAAACACATCATTACCTACAAAAAGAACCAAGGTAAGGGCTACGCTGTTCGGAAAGGCATGCTAGCTTCCCGCTCCGAATACACCCTACTCATGGATGCAGACATCTCTACCCCTATCTCTCAAATCGAAAAATTCTTACCTTTTATGAAGGCTGAGCTAGATGTGATCATTGGTACCAGAAAAAATGGACACTCTACGGTTACTGTTCACCAACCGTGGATTCGTGAAAACATGGGTAAGGTATTTACTGCCATTTCTAGGTCTATTCTCAGTGTCAAGAATATCACCGATTTTACTTGTGGTTTCAAAATGTTTAGGTCAGAAGCCAAACTGGCTATTTTCAGCCGTGCCAAAATCAATCGCTGGGGTTACGACTCAGAAATTATTTTTCTTGCCCGCAAACTAGGCTTCTATATGGTCGAAAAAGCTGTTATCTGGGCAGATCAGAAAAATACCAGAGTCAACCTATTCAGAGACTCAATCAACTCCTTCAAAGAGCTTTTAGAGATCCGCTACCATTATTTCGTCGGTGATTATCGTATCGTCAATCACGAAAGAGACTATAATTTTTCTTAATGAAAACTCCTTTAGTGTCCGTTTGCCTGCCTGTTTACAATGCCGGAAAATACCTCGATAAGTGCCTGGCTAGTATTGAAGCCCAAACACTCAAGCCTATCGAGCTTATAGTCGTTGACGACTGTTCCACCGATAATTCTTGGGAAATAATTTCCAAATTTGCCAAAAAACACCTTTGGGTTCGTATCTTCAAGAACCAAGCTAATTCTGGTGTTAGCCCCACCTTCAATTTTGCCGTCTCCCAAGCCACATCAAACTACATTGCCCGCATGGATGCAGATGATATTATGGCTCCGAATCGTTTAGCACTTCAAAAAAAATATCTCGACAAACACCCCGAGGTCATTATTGTTGGAGGTCAGTGTTATTTGATCAACAGCCCCAGTAAAAAAATCGGTATCAAAAGCTTTCCTCTCGACCATAATGATATATACGAGATGCTTTTCCGAACCGTTCCCATGCAACAGCCCACGATTATGATCAATCGCGGCAAACTCCCCAAGGACTTTCTCTACAGCAACTCCCGCTTTTCTCCCGCCGAAGATTACGGCCTCTTCTTTTCCGCCGCCCGTTTCGGCAAGTTCGCCAACCTTCCGAACTTTACCCACTACTATCGTGAGCACGACACGAATATTTCCCTGGTTAAGCCCAAGTTTACCTTCTGGCGTATCTGGCGTGCTCGATTAGATGGTCTGATCAACCAAGGATATGTACCATCCCTTAAGTCTTTTCTTATAGTCTTGGCCCAAACCATCGCAGTGCTTATACTTCCCCCAAAATACATCTACCCTCTCTACAAACGCCTCCGTGGCATGTCGGCCTAAGTCGGACGGACGGAACAGCGGGATCAACCTGATCCCCACGGTCGTCACAATCGCCATTCTCATTTGGCGGGCCCCTTGGATTAGGGAAAAAGTTCAAACCATCCCCTCGATGCAAGTCCAGATGGTTTTCACCATGCTGGCCATAGGACTCGGCTTCATTGCCTTTTCGGCGCCTTGGTTGTGGGGCACTCTACCCCTCAATAAAGGATTGTTGTTTTTACTCTCAGGCCTTTCAACCGCTTCGCGGCCCAATCCTATGTTTGTCAAGATGTCCAAACAAATGGAGGCCATCAAGCCCAAGATCAAAAAAAACAAGCCGATCAAGGTGGCCAAGGATCCGGCTCTTCGGACCAACACGCAAAAGAAACGCGACGCCCGCCGGCTTCTCAAACACAAGAAATAACTATCCGTTACCCCTAGCCCCGCCATGCGGGGCTTTATTTTATCTACCCCAGACTCATCTCGAACTTGCTTTGTTCCACTTTTCCTCCTTGATAGTCATCAATCCATTCTTTTTCGTACTCTACAAAGCCTTTGTTGATGACATACTTATACATTTCGGGAAACTTTGTCTCGATCGTATTCAAGGTGATCTTCTTTACCCCCTCTTGTCTGCACTTTACAGCCAACTCCTCAAACATGTTGGAGAAGATACCCAATTTACGGTACTTGGCGATCACTCCGGCGTTCCAGACATGCATTACTTCATCGGACGTTTTGTAGGCCAGAACAAATCCCACTATCTGTCCATCGGCTTTCCCTACCACCAGCAACCCATCATTCTCGATCTTACCTTTCCAGTTATCTTTATTGTGATATTTTTTGGCCTCCTCTTCGTTCGGGTGATAAACCAGCCTCGCCACCCGCAAAGCATCATCCAGATTTTCAATACCCCCCATTTCTATCTCTACCTTTATTTTATTTTCCATTCCTCCAATATACCAGACCCACCACACAACCCACCTTCAAAGACCTTCAAGGACTGTCCTTGAAGGTCAATAATATTCAAACGCAGTATCATAAATTAATGCCTTCAAAAAATGCCATCAAGGAATATGAAGCCGGAGCTTATTATCATATTTATAATCGTGGGGTCGAAGAACGAACCATTTTTCAAGACGACCAAGATTACAAAACCTTTCTCTCATATCTCAAAATTTACCTCACCGCCCCCAACCTTCAAGGACTGTCCTTGAAGGAAGACTCGATCTCTCCCTCAAGACAACCAAAAAATTACTCTGACTCAGTTTGTTTACTTGCCTTCTGCCTCATGCCCAATCATTTCCATCTACTCATTAAACAAAACGATGATCATTCAATCAGTTATTTTATGAGTTCCGTCTTAACAAAATACGTCAGATACTTCAACACGCGTCACAAACGAATAGGTCACCTGTTTCAGGGCAGATACAAGGCGGTCAAAATCGAAAATGAATATCAATGGATTCATCTCTCAAAATATATTCATCGCAACCCTCTAGATCTTTCCACCTTCAAAGACAGTCCTTGTAAGTTAGAAGAATATAAGTACTCCTCATTCCAAAATTACCTTGGCTTGATCGCCCAAAGCTGGGTTCATCCTGATGAAATTATTGCAAACTTTGGAGACAGACGACACAACTCGTATCAGAACTTTGTCACAGAAGATCTAGATATCTCTCCGATATATTTTTCTGCAATAGATTACGATTGACACCTTCAAACACCTTCAAGGACAGTCCTTGAAGGTCGTTTACCCTTTCAATTTTCCAAATTATTACCTCCTCCAAATGTTAAACTAATCTGTGACCTCTTCTCACAAAAATATCACCAAAGCCAAACACCGCTTTCCTCTTCGGGAGATCCGCCACCTTCCGCGTTTTTTCCGCCGTTTTTGGCCTATCTTCGCGATTACCGCCATCACCTCGATCCTGGCTTTTTTAAACTACGAGCCGGGAACGATTCTTATTGGCTGGGACAACTTATCTTCCGAACTCGGTCCGTCGATCAATCTCCGGCGGGCTTTCTTTTCTGTTTGGGAAGAATACCAATCACTCGGGCTTTTGGGCGGCATGGCCCATGCAGCCGATCTCCCCCGTGTATTGATCATCTATCTATTTTCTCTCGTTCCCGAGATACCCGTTCCATCAATTCGGTATCTATTTACTTTTGTTCCATTGGTACTCGGGCCAATTGGAACCTATCTGTTTTTATATTATCGTCTCTTCAAAAATAAATTAGGCTCTAGGACATCTCAATCAGCTTCTTTCCTGGGTGGGTTATTCTATCTTCTCAACCTTGCCACTATGCATACTTTTTTTACTCCATTTGAGTCTTTCACTTACTTCTATGGAACTTTTCCTTGGTTGCTCTTATTTATCACCGGCTATTTGGAAAATCCGACATACCGTAACCTCATAACAATCTTTATTGTGTCATTTATCTCTGCGCCATCTTATTACATTGAAACTATTTTCGTTGTCCTGTGTTTTTCTCTTATCCCCTTCTTTTTCGAATCTTTTTTCTCTTCAAAACATAAAATTACATCTTTAGTCTCGATCTCTAAGTCCTTTATTTCCATATTGGCTCCGAATCTTTTTTGGTTCCTCCCTGTAGTTTTTTTTGTTTTTACAAATGGTCACGCAGGCGAACAGGCAAAAATTAATCTCATATCGTCTCCGGAAACATATTTCAGAAATCTGCAGTTTGGAAATTTATTGGACATATCTCTACTCAAAGGTTTTTTCTTCAATTTTCTGGATCTTTCCGGAGCAGGAAAGTTTGATTACATGTTGTCTGTTTGGCGAAGCCACCTGGCCATTCCTTTTATTAATATCCTTGGATATCTCTCTGTTGTACTTATCCTTGTCGGCGTCTACTATTCATTTACCAAAAAATTCTCTTGGACCAAAAGCTTGTTTGCTGCCCTAATGATCGGTTTCTTCTTTCTTATTGGCGGAGGATTTCTTATTAACCCCACCATTCCTCTTGTGGGAGAACTTTTCCGGTCTCCTTTCACCAAATTTTCGACTCCGCTCAGTTTCACATACGCTTGCTTCTTCGCCGTCGGTACCGTATTTCTCCTGGATCTTTTTACTTTCCTGCACAGCCATCTTACTTATCCCCTCACCCTCTTCACTGTGTCACTTTCCCTCATCCTTTTTATGTCCCCGGCTTTCTCCGGCAACCTCATTGATTCCAATATGCGTCTCAAATTACCGGCAGAATACACCGAACTTTTTACCTATCTAAAAACCCAAGACCCCGCTACCCGCATTGCCAATTTCCCTCAGTACACCTTCTGGGGATGGAACTATTATGACTGGGGCTATCGCGGTTCGGGCTTCCTTTGGTACGGGATCAAACAACCCATTCTTGACCGGGCCTTTGATGTTTGGGATAGGTCATCGGAGGGGTACTATGAAGAGATCTCTTCCGCCATCTTCTCCGGCAATCAAATCGGGTTTGAAAGGCTCATCGATAAATATGCCATCAATTGGATCCTCTTGGACAAACACGTCATCTCTCCAGACGGCAAAACCGACCTGGGCAATTCCACTCTGGAAAAATTTCTCATTTCTTCACCCAAATTCTCACTTGATAAGGTCTTCAACGATCAAATCTTTTTATACCAAACCAAACTTGCCACACCAACTCAAAACTTCCTCTCTCTCTCCCACCCAATAACTAATAACTCCCACCCAATAACTCCCTTCTCCTCCCTCCCCCTCCGTCCCAATCAAGACTGGGTCGAAAAAGCTGGCTTCCTCTCTCTCTCCCACCCAATAACTAATAACTCCCACCCAATAACTAATAACTCCCACCCAATAACTCTCCACCTACCCTCCCTCACCGACTCGGAGAAACTCATCCCCGTCAAAGTTGAGTACCAAAAACTTCCCGGTTATCTCACTATTCGGCTTACTCCGATCAGCCCGATTCTCTTCTTGGACGATCGGCAAATAAATCTGGATACACAAGCCACCATCGTCAATATTCCCCTCGACCGACCGACCGACGCTTTCATTCTTCAGGTCGATCATAGTTTCTGGCCTATTCAAATTCCGGCCGAAATTCCGAATGTCGATGATTTTATGTCTCTTGCCACCTCTTATCTCCCAACCAATAGCCATTTCCCGGTCAATCTTTATACTGCCACCGCCACCAACCTTATTGATCTAAAAAGTAGTTTTTCCGTGGCCGATCCAACCCAATGCTACATCGAAAAACCCAACCATAAAATCGAAAAGATCGTTACTGCCGACAGTATTTCACTTTTGGGCACCGATGTCGTCGGCTGTCTCTCCGCCCCTCTGCCGTTCGTACCCACCGGCTCACTGATCTCTCTTTCTTTCATCTACTCTTCACCCACTCTAACGCCGGCGAACGGCAACATCTCCGATAAAGATTTTGGTTCTTCGGAAATTCCCCAACCCTTGGAGCCCAGATCGGAGCCAAAACCGGCTCAGATCTTCGCCAACTCGACCGGCAAATTCCAACAAGTCAACTTGATTTTGGAGGCCTTGGACACCAAAGCGGTTCAGGAAATTGTCTACCAAGACATCAAGGTTTCCGTCCACCAACAGCTTTTCTCTTCCACCGGTCAGATCAAAGACATCCCCGGTAAAGAAATCGTCGTTGATGACAAGACGGACAAACTGCAGATCTCTTTGCCTATTACCGACACCGCCTTTGATATTAGACAAATACCGGAAAGCAACGGCCTCTTCCCCGAAAACCGCAACTGCGACCAATACGACCAGGGAAAAACCGTCAAGCTGATCTCGGAAGCCGGCTTTCTCTACCAAAGTCAAAACGCTATTGAATGCGACTACTTAAATCTTCGTCACCTACCCCACTCTCTAAACTATTTACTATCTTTTAACGTCGATTTTCAAAAGGGTCTCCCCCTAACTGTTTGTCTCGAAAATCAATCCACCTACCGTTGCGATATCCATGAACGGCTGATCAAAACCAACGTCTTTCAATCTCTCATCCAGCCAATTGCCAATCCGGACGAACCCACCGGATACACTCTTCATCTCTTCAACCAGTCTATCGGTAACCGCATCACTACCAATCTTCTCAGATCAATCACTATCCGCCCCGTTCCCCTAAACTTCCTCAAATCCATCTCCATCTCCCCACCAACCACGAATAACTCTGAACCAACAACAAACAACCAAGAACTATCCTCCGCCCACCCCTCCGAGTTTCTCTACACTGTCACCATCCCCCATCCAAAAAATGAGAACCAACAACCAATAACTTCTCTCAACCTCCACCAAACCAAATCCCCCTATTGGCAGGCGGTACAAGTATCCGCAAAAGACCTCAAGCTCCCAGCCTGGTTATTGACTACCAAAATATTCTTCAACTATTTCAAACTTACTAAGCTAACCCACAACGATTCCAACTTCTGGTACAACTCCTGGCTCGTTCCCACACAAGTAACTAATAACTCCGAACCAACAACTCTCACTCTCATCTACCTTCCCCAATATCTTGAGTTCATCGGCTTGGCTATTTTTCCCCTCGCTTTCTTATTCGTCATTGCGAATCTTGTAATCAAGCTGAAGCAATCCATACCAAAAATAAAGAAAAAGTCATAAATAGCATAAATGACGTCCTCCCCGCACAGACTCCGCTACGCTCCGCATTGTACGGGGTTTCCTGACTGTATTCCATTCGAAGACTAGTTCTCTTGCTTTGGAATA
>Ga0210006_1000670_pt1 | contig 26125 bp, 28 predicted proteins | sample CryGey02umfilter_2_FD_185452 | JGI IMG/M metagenome (GOLD analysis project Ga0210006, IMG submission 185452) | Groundwater microbial communities from aquifer in Utah, USA - Crystal Geyser 4/10/14 0.2 um filter (SPAdes) (version 3) | ecosystem: Environmental > Aquatic > Deep subsurface >... | reverse complement strand
CTAATACCACGGCACTGATTAAAACGTTCACATCAGCGGTTCCATAAAAACCATAGCGAAATCCATCGATCATGTAGAGAATCGGATTGGCGCGCGATAAGGTTTGCCAAAAAGGCGGCAAATCATGAATGGAGTAAAACACTCCTCCAAAATACGTGAGCGGCGTGAGGATGAATGTGGAAAAAAGACCAATGTCGTCGAACGATCGTGCAAAAATTCCGTTTAGCATGCCTCCCAAGGCAAATAAGGTTGCTGTTAAAAATACGAATAAAACAATCAACCACCCGTTGAAAATAACTGGAGCTGCAAAAAAGGCGGAAATGATAAAAACAATGGCTCCCACCATGAGTCCGCGCAACACACCGCCCATGGCATACCCGGCAATGATGAGACTTGTGGGAGTGGGAGAGACCATAAGTTCTTCAATGTTTTTTTGGAATTTTGCTCCGAAAAATGAACTCACCACATTCATGTAGGCACTGTTGATCACTGCCATCATGACCAATCCCGGAACAATGAATGCCATGTAAAGCACCCCGTTGATGTCTTTGATTTGTGACCCAATGAATGCCCCAAAAATAATGAAATACAAAAATTGATTGATGACCGGGGGCAAAAGTGTTTGCTTCCAAATACGCATGAAGCGCACGACTTCTTTGCGGGAAATAGTATAGAATGCGTTCCAATTTTGACGGATGGTCATGATTATTTTTTTAAAATTTCCAGAAAAAGTTCTTCCAGACGATTGCCACTGGGCTTGATGTCATGCACATGAACGTTTGCCTCCGCCAGTTCGGTGATGAGAGTGGCAATGTTCTGTGTGCGCGTTAAATTCACAGCAATGGTGAATTCATCGATCGCGGTGATGTCATACCCTTGGAGAGAAATGTGCGGACGATCTACATCCAAAATAAATGCTTTGCGGTCAAGTGAATGAATCAGTTTTTTGACTTTGTCTTGTTTCACAATTTGGCCCTCTTTGATGATGGCAACGTTGTTGCAAAGTTTTTCCGCCTCTTCAATGTAGTGAGTGGTTAAGAGAATGGTCGTACCGCGTTGGTTTAAATCACGTAAGTAATCCCACATGCTGTGTCTGAGCTCCACATCCACTCCCGCGGTCGGCTCATCAAGAATAAGAAGTTTTGGATGATGAATCAAAGCGCGCGCAATCATGAGTCGGCGCTTCATTCCTCCTGAAAGACGACGAGAGGGTTCATCACGTTTCTCCCAAAGTTCAAGGGCTCTGAGAATGGATTCTGCATCCTTAAAGGCTTGCGTGCGTGGTATCCCAAAATAACCGGCTTGGGTTACCACAATATCAATGACTTTTTCAAAAATATTAAAATTGAATTCTTGAGGCACCACCCCTACGGTTTCTTTAGCGCGATCAAAATCTTGATCAATATCGGTATTGAAAATTTTCACTTTTCCCTCGGTTTTATTTACTGTGCCTGTCAAAATTCCAATGATGGTGGTTTTCCCCGCTCCATTCGCTCCGAGCAAAGCAAAAAAATCACCTTCAGCAATGGTGAGATCCACTCCCTTGAGTGCGTGCGTGCCACCTTGGTAGGTTTTTGTGAGTTTTTGGATGGTGATGGCATTCATAGACGGAGGATATCATATCGTATAAACTGCGCACATGCAGTGGAATTTTGATGAAATGGTTGAATTTTTTGCTTCGGAAAACCGGCGCACGATTTTGAATGAAGGATTGCACGGCCTGGAAAAAGAAGGATTGAGAGTGCAGCCCAATGGTGATTTGGCACAAACACCGCATCCTGTTGGATTGGGATCGGCGTTAACAGATCCACACATTACAACTGATTTTTCCGAAAGTCAGTTGGAGTTGATCACGCCCCCGCTCCCCAGCCCTAAAGAGGCACTGAAGTTTTTGGGGGTGTTGCACCGGCGTGTGGCCATGCACTTACCTGATGGCGAAATGATTTGGCCGTTCAGTGCCCCATGTCGTTTGCCGGATCACACTAAAATTTCCATCGCACAGTACGGAGACTCACCCCAGGCCCAAGCAAAAGAAATTTATCGTAAAGGGCTGGCATGGCGTTATGGAAAGACCATGCAGATGTTGTCCGGCGTTCATTACAACTTTTCTTTTTCAGACAAATTTTGGGATTTATTGTTGGAACAATTTGGCAAAGGGCAGACACGTCAAGAATTTGTAAATAATAATTATTTGGCCATTGCGCGCAATTTTATGCGACATCGATGGATGTTGGTTTATCTTTTTGGTGCCTCTCCGGTGGTGGACTCCAGTTACCAATGTAAAATGCTGGCACAAGACAAGGCCAATGCAATTTCGCTTCGGCTCAGTCGTTGTGGCTATGCCAATCCCGCAAAAGTAAAAGTTTCTTATAATTCTTTTGATCAACACTTATCTGATCTTGAAACCGCGGTCAATACTCCTTATCCTCCTTATACTGATTTGGGATTGGAGCGCAATGGTGAACCCATTCAATTGAATGACCATTTGCTTCAGATTATTAATGAATACTATGCCTCCGTACGACTCAAAGCCACGATTGAAAAAATTGATTTGCTTCCGAGTCTCAAGCAAAATGGAGTCCAGTATTTGGAACTTCGTTTGTTCGACATCAATCCATTCATGGCTTATGGCGTGGATTTGAAGCAATTGTATTTCACTCATTTGTTTGTTTTATTTTGTTTATTTTCTGACAATCCTCCCATGAATGAACAAGATTTGGAGGAGGCCACTCGGCGCCAAGAAGAAGTGGCTTTACATGGGCGAGATTTATCAACTGAATGGCAACAAGAATTGTGTGACATGCTCAATCGTATGCGTCCCATTGCCATACTCATGCAACCTTGTTATGCCGGCATTATTGATCATTATATTCATTCCTGTGAAGATCCTTCCGAGCTCCCTTGGGCTCGAGTGATGAGTGAAAAAGGCGATCGTGATTTTATTGAGTATGGATTAGAACGAGCTCGTGCGTTTCATGATTCTCTAACCAATTATTATGAGTATTGATTTCCAAACTCCCGGTTATGAACACTTTCAATTGTCCACACAAGTTTTGATTGCGGAAGCTTTGAATCGAGGAATACATGTGGAAATTTTAGATCCGGAGGCTCAGTTCATTCGATTGTCAAAGGGGAAGAAAGTGGAGTTTGTCCAGGAAGCCACAAAAACATCGCTGGATTCTTATGTAGTGAGTTTGATTTTGGGAAATAAATGGGTTACAAAACAGATTTTAATAGAGAAAGGAATCAAAGTGCCACGTGGCTTTTTATTCACTCAAGAGGCGGAAGCTCGCATGGCGTATGCACAGTTTTCTTCCGGGCATTGGGTGGTGAAACCCAAGACCACTAATTTTGGGATTGGAATCACGATCCTTCCGGAATCTGCGTCGCAAAATCATTTTGAAGCTGCGGTGCGCATGGCGTTTCATGAAGATACCACCATTGTGATCGAGGAATTCATTGATGGACCGGAAACCCGTTTTTTGGTGATTGATAATAAAGTGGTTGCCGTGATGCATCGAGTGCCGGCCAATGTTGTGGGAGATGGAACGCACACGATTCAGCAACTTGTTGAAATAATAAATTCAGATCCGCGACGTGGAAAAGGCCATCGAACTCCTTTAGAAAAAATCCAGTTGGGCCAAGTGGAGCTCAATGAATTAAAACAACAAGGTTTGGCGGTGGAATCAATCCCTGTAAAAAATAGGCAAATCTTCCTTCGGAAAAATTCAAATATCAGTACGGGTGGTAACAGTTTTGATCTAACGGATGACGTGGATAAACGATATAAAAAATTGGCCATAGAAGCGACCCGAGCCGTGGGTGCTCGCATTTGTGGCGTTGACATGATCATAGGACCAAAAGACTACGGAGTGATTGAGCTGAATTTTAATCCCGTACTTTTTTGTCATGACTTTCCCTATGAAGGAAAAAATCGTCACACTGGACGGGCGGTGCTGGATGCATTAGGATTTTGATATGAAAAAAATTTCTGTCCATGATCTTCATCAACATTCGCTTGATTCCAGTAATGAACTACTTATTGATGTGCGCACTTTGAGTGAACATCAAGGTGGCCACATTCCGGGTGCGAAAAATATTCCTTTAGATGAGTTGCCGTTTCAATTGGATTGGTTGCGCGGGTTTAAAACCGTGTATGCGCATTGCAAAATGGGTGGACGCAGTTCCCAGGGCTGTGAGTTTTTGGAAAAATCAGGGCTCCCCAATGTGATCAATGTGGAAGGAGGATTTGAGGCATGGCAAAAGGCGGGATTTGATATGGAAAGGTAACTCCTCACTGACCCTGCGAGAATCAGTGGAGTGGCGGGAGGCAAGTATCATGGACGTAATTTTTTAACTGTAGACTGCGCTTGACATGATCACTAAATCTAAACCTGCAAATGTTGTCTGAAAAAATTGGAATTCTACAGTTGATATTTCTTGTCATTGATAGAGGCGGTCAGTGGGCAGTTAAATTATAAAATATATGGATTTAGGATTTTGGGCACAGTTAGAGCGCCCCATTATTGGTTTGGCACCCATGGACGGTGTCACTGATGCTTCGTTTCGACACATGGCATGTAGCTATGGAAAGCCCTCTGTGGTTTTTACGGAATTTACGAATGTGGAAGGATTGGCCCGCGGTGCGACCATTATGTTGAAGACCTTTTGGTATGAGGAAGCGGAACGTCCTGTGGTGGCGCAAATTTTTGGAGTGGAGGTAGAATCGTTCTATTCTACCACGGTGATGTTGGCGTCCCTGGGATTCGATGGCGTGGATATCAACATGGGGTGCCCGGTGAATAAGGTTGCAAAACAAGGTTCCGGTGCGGGACTCATCCGGACTCCGGATCTCGCCAAGGAGATTGTGCGAGCTTGCCAAAGGGGGGCGCGGGATTGGGCGAACGGAATCACATTGGAGGCGGCAGGGGTGCACGAGGACGTTATTGCGGCGTGCGTGGCCATGCGCCCGCGCCCCCTCGACCAAATCGATCGTCGACTTCTCCCTATCTCAGTCAAAACACGTATTGGTTATGATCTACCGGTGACTCACGACTGGATGAATCATCTTCTTGAAGTCGAGCCCGCTGCCATCACCTTGCATGGACGAACGCTCAAGCAACTGTATACCGGATCTTCTGACTGGGAGGAAATCACCAAAGCAGCGTCCATTGTGGGGCCAAGTGAAAGCATTTTTCTTGGCAATGGTGACGTCAAAAGTTTGGAGGATGCGCGCGTGCGCGTGAATGAAATAGATGGATTGGATGGAGTTTTGGTGGGGCGTGCGACATTTGGAAACCCTTGGTTTTTCAGTGACCACTCCCCTACTCCCGATGAACTTATGCATGCGGCAATTGAGCATGCCTATTATCTGGAAAACACTTTTCCGGATCAGCACTTTGACACTCTTAAAAAACATCTAGCCTGGTACTGTCATGCATTTCCGGGGGCTCGTGCCTTGCGCGGTCAACTCATGCAAGCCCACAACGCTTCCGAAGTGGAAACGTTGCTCCAAGGTTTGATTTCAGATTAGGGGTTACATCCGCTTTTTCTCTTCTTTTCCATTCAAATACACGCGCATCTCAGGTTGAACTTGTACACGTACAGGCCCGGCTTCGGTTTCCATGCTCATTTCAAATGCTTTGGGTGGCAATTGAGCAATGTATCGAAAAAGTTCTTCGTTCTTATCTGCAATTTCCTCTTCTTTCCCCATTTTCATTTCACGCAGTTTTTGGTAATTCTCATCTTGCATCAATTCGCGTTCCCAACTTTCCTCAAAATCCTTCACTTGCGCCTTGAGTTCTTTGGCGCTTTTTTTAAGAGTTTCGTATTGTTCATCATCAATTTTTTCTTCCCCTTTCAGATCTTTTTTTACTTCCTTTAATTCATCTCTTAATTTGGCTAAATCTTGTAATGCGAGCACTATTTTATCTTGAATCATTTGAGAGGGGGTTAAAAGTTTCCAGGAAAGCATAACATGTCAAAATTAGTCTTTACAATCAAAAAAAATTGGAGATAATTGGAACAATATCCATTTTTAACCAACTTTTTTATGGATTCAGATTGTTCATGCGGGCATGATTGTTATGTCTGTCCCATGTGTGATCGTCCCGAGTGTGAGTGCACTTGCGACAATGATACTGATGATTTCGATGTCGAAGAAAGTGATTATTAAACACTTTTTGGGAACTGCATTAAAAAAGGGCCCGCATTGCTGCGAAGCCCCTTTTTTAATTGACTAAAATCTAGCGATCGTCGCGAGGTTTTGCAATGTTGACCTTGATAGCACGACCATCAAGTTCTTTACCGTCCCACATTTCAATGGCGGCATTGGCTTCTTCTTCGCTACCCATGGTAACGAAACCGAATCCGCGTGAGCGACCGGTTGCACGATCCATAAGGATAGTGGCTTCTTCGACCGTACCGGCTTGTTCAAACGCAGCACGAAGGCTTGCGTCAGTGGTGGCCCAGGCAATTCCGCCTACGAATAATTTGTTATTCATCTTAATGGGGTTAAAGAATTAGATGAGTGTAAGCATCTAATCCTAGGTAACCCTTTGAACTGATGAACTTACTAACGCGCGTATTGTCCCCTTATTTCCAAGAAATGTAAAGTTCATTTCCTTACTCCTCAAACCAATCACCTTCAAAGTAAGCTCGACCTTGTGACTCGCCTCCTGAAATGGCATCTATTACTTACTCCAATTTTGTAAAACTTTTTTTTAGACAGTAGTGTCATTTTTCAATTGTCCCTATATACTAGTTTCGTGGCATATAATGAACTCACCCCCGAAGAAGAACGCATCATCGTGCACAAAGGCACGGAATCCCCTTTTAGTGGTGAATACAACCATTTTATCCAAGATGGCACTTTTGCGTGTCGTCGTTGCAATGCCCCGCTTTATCGATCTGATGATAAATTTGATTCCGGATGTGGTTGGCCCAGTTTTGACAATGACATTTCAAATGCAGTGCGTCGAGAAACTGATGCAGATGGACAACGCACTGAGATTTTATGTAAAAATTGTGATGCTCATTTAGGACATGTTTTTGAAGGCGAACAGCTCACTCCCAAGAACAGTCGCCATTGCGTGAATTCTCTATCCATTAAATTTATCCCCAATGCACCCATCAAATAACGAAACCGCTTACTTTGCAGCCGGATGCTTCTGGGGTGTCCAACACCTTTTTGACCAACAAGCCGGTATAGTTTCTACGCGTGTGGGTTACATGGGCGGTCATCGCAATGGTCCCACCTACGAACAGGTTTGCCTGGGCACCACCGGCCATGTGGAAGTAGTCGAAGTGATTTTTGATCCGGAGAAAGTATCCTACAAGAATTTAGTGAAATTTTTTTTTGAAATTCATGATTTTGAACAAACCAATGGCCAAGGTCCGGATATTGGTGAGCAGTATTTGTCTGTGATTTTTGTTGCGAATGACACGCAACGAGACATGGCGGAAACGGTGATTGAAGAACTTATTCAAATGGGCTACGAAGTCGCTACCGAAATACGTGAAGCAGGTGATTTTTGGCCAGGCGAGGAATATCACGAAAAATACTACGCTAAAAAAGGCGGCCAGCCGTACTGCCATGTTCGACGAACGATTTTCTAAGAGGCACATTCATTGTCGCAATGGTTGGTTAATCAATGGCGTCCCTTTTTCTGGCTTTTTTCTTCTTGCATTTGAACTTCTGCTTCATCCAAATTAGTGGAACCGAACAATGAGGACATCATGGATTTTCCAATCACATTCATGAGCAAGCCAAATAAAGCTAATCCGGAAATCATGGTAAAAACCGCAATGATCCTCCCGATTATAGTTACCGGGTACATGTCTCCATATCCAACGGTCGTGATGGTTACAATGCACCACCACATAGCTTGCGGGATGGAAGTAAATGCCGTGCCTTCTACATTTTTTTCCGCATAAAATATGAGCGTGCTAAAAATCACCACCACGGAAAACATGGCAATAAAGTAAATTTGAAGGTCCATTTTTAGGGTATTGAATCGATCATTTACTTTAGCTCCATATCCTTTTGTGGCCATTTTTGCGAGCTTAAGCAACCGCACCATTCTCATCAATCTAAGAAAGCGAAGGATTCGCAAAACACGGAGTACCTTGATGGCGCGCAGATCGATCACGTTGAGATAAGATGGCAAAATTGCAAGCAAATCTATGATACCCCACGGCCCTAAAATATATTTTCTCTTTGAAGCAGCCACATAAATATTACAAATATATTCGATCGTAAACAGCCCAACCACAATGTTTTCGGAAACATCAAAAAAACGCTGGTGCGCCAGATAAAGTGCTTCTTCTGATGCCAGGATAATAGAAACAATGGAGAAAAAGATTAAAAACACCACCACATCATTGACAATGCGGTACACAAAAGATTCTTCATTGCCAAAAGCTTCACGTATCCAATGATCCGCACTAGCCAAAAATCCACGCTTCTTGGGAGCACGTGATGATCGGGAGGCCATAGGGAGGGAGGTTTTATAAGAAATAACTTAACCAATTATAAATCCACCCCGAGTCAGTGTAAAGTGTGATGTCCTACCACGTCTTTCCCTGAAAATTCCAATGAATAATCTTCATCTTCAGCTCTTAAATTATTACTATCCATCCAAATTGCAATGTCCTCGGCTAATTTTCCTAATGCCACTTCTAAATCATGCTCACGTGGAACTCGAAGTGAGTTAGGATGTCCCCTAAAAATCCTGCCCTCCTGAACTAATATTTCTTTCATTTGTCCTACAAATCGCGCCTTGTGAATAAAAATGACCTCTTCATCCCCTGCTTCCTCCATCATGGCCACCATAACATCCCATATTTTTTTTCGTAGAAATGTCCTGAAATCACTTTCCCTGTCCGGCCATTCTCCTGTCCTTATTCTTGTGACGACTAAATGACGTACTTTATCTAATAGGGTTGAGGTCCTAAAGGCGCGTACTGTTTCAGGCCTTAATTCATGATCTAATAATCTTTCTCCAAGGTTTACCATTTGCCCGGATATTAAAATTAGTATGTTTATCACTATACTCCGCACGCCTAAAACTACAAATTTTTTAATTCAAGTGCCTTTTTTAGCCAAAGGTGAATGCGTAGACCTCACTCCCGCCTTCCAAGAATCGAAGCTCCAAGCGGTGCTCACCCATGACTTCGTTTTTGACAAGGTCGTAGAGCCGATCTTTGTCGATTGTGAGTATGTTGATGAGTTCTCCATCCATATAAACCTCCACGGGAACGGGCATTTGATTGTCCACAGGATTCATGACGAGGAAAACATTTTTAGCTTCAAATTGAAAGGTCAAAGTGCTTCCCACACCTGCCACGGCTTTTTCTTTCCCCACATTCCAAGACCCGCCATACGCCCACTCATTCCTGCTCAGATTCTTAGGTGTGGTGTAGATAGCTTCGGTGTCTTTTTGGAGTTGTTCCGGCGATGCAAAATTACTCATGCGTCCATACCCTGTGTAGGTTTCGGGGCTGAGTGAGTCAATGGTGTAGTCAAGGTTGTTGATCGGGCCGGCTTCCACTACGGTGCCATCTTCCTCGAGCAAGTCGCGAATCAACTGTTCCGATTCATCGTAATCTCCTTCTCCGTAATGTGAGTCACGCACATTACCTTTCCTGTCTATGAAATATTTGGCAGGCCAATAGTGATTCTGATAAGCCTGCCACGTGCCATAGTCATTGTCTTGCACCACGGGATAGGTCAATCCAAAGTCCCGGATGGCTTGTTGTACGTTTTTAGCTTCTTTTTCAAATTCGAATTCAGGCGTATGAACGCCAATGATAACCAAGCCTTCGTCCTTGTATTTTTCATACCACTCTTCAATATAGGGCAACGTGCGGATGCAGTTGATGCAGGAATAGGTCCAGAAATCCACCAACACCACTTTGCCACGAAGCTGTTCGAGTGTGAGTGGATCGGAATTAAACCACTCTCCTCCAGGTACGAGCTCCGGCGCAAATGAAGATGGGTCAATGGGGGCAGACGTTGGCATGGTTTGTTGAAGCTGTTCTTGAACGACAGGGATGGTTTCGATCTGCGTCAAACCGCGTCCATAGCTAGGAAACGTATCGAGGATAAAAATTTGGAATTTTCGATCCAGATTAAACGTCATTGCCAAGGCCACTAAAATGAGCAAAATTCCGAAAAAGCGTTGGATGTTTTCCAGATTGCGCAAAAGCCACGGGACTCGATTGAGCAGTCCGCGCCCGCCAACCATGATGAGGAGCATAGGACCGGCCGTCCCAAGGGCGTAAGCTAAGGTAATGAGCACGGCTGCGCCGCTCACGGATCCGGTGAGGGCCAGGGCGATCACAGACGCCAGAATTGGACCGACACAGGGTGTCCAGATCAATCCAAGCGAAATTCCTACTAAAGTTCCTCCCAAAAATCCACTACGAGCTCCCCCGCCCGACCCGGACCGTGCCGTCCATTTGGAAATGAGGAGTTCATAGACTTTTTTAAGTTGAGGCACCACCAGTACCAAGCCAAAGGTGCCGATGATCACGATAGATAAGGTTCTAAGCGCATTCGCTGAAATGCCGGTGAGGTTTACAATCGTGGTGAGAAACAGCGTAAAAAAGGTGAAACTCAGGACAAATCCACTCACAATTCCGAGCGGATAACGTTTGCCACCGACAGTGGCTCCGCTGAGCACAATGGGAAGCACCGGCAAAATACAGGGAGACAAAATTGTCACGACCCCTGCAAGAAATGCAAAGAGAATTAAGATAGGCATAGTGGGAGGATTTAATGACCTCCCAATTCTAGCATATTCCGATTTGAATGGCAGGCTTGTTTATGGTATGAATGTGCCCTTAACTTTTCTTCATGAATGACATTCCACCCCCTTTCTGTGATTCAGAGAATATGGGGGAAACTCTGTCACTTAGGGCCCGATCTCCGTACCTTCGCTGGTTGGAAGTGGCGGATAATGTTAAAACCGAGTTGCTTAGGCTCAAGTATCAAGCCAAATTACTCAATCGGGTTTTCCCGAAAGATCCCGCTCAATTTCATGGGTTTGAACGAGAGGCTGTGGCCACGATTTCCGATCTTATTTTGGATGGAATGGACTGGACCGTCACTCACAATTTTGATCTTCCCCAGATTGACCCCGCGGACCGTGTCATTCTGCTTGGCAATCATCCTATGTTAACCACGTCATGGGTTTGGGCTAAATTTATGGGAGACCATTTTGTGAAAAACCTTGTAGTGGTAGGAAAAGACGAAACCCTCAAAAATCCGCTTTCTCGCTTCTTTTTGGGAAAACTTCTAGAAGATGCCAATAAGATCATTCCGATTCCTCGTGGCAAGAAGAAACATGAGGAGGCGATTGCGTCGATTCGAACACGGGCTGCCAAGGTGCTCACGCCGGGCACGGGCGTGGTTCTATTTTCCGATCAGCACCGCGCTTATCCTTCTCGAATCACTGACGAGCAGAAATACTGGGATGACAAACGTCCCTCGTTGGAAGTCTCTAACTGGATGACGGAAACCTGTTTTCCCCATAGTGGCGGCCTGCGGGCTCTACGAGAAGTTACTAAAGATCTCGACTCTGTTCGCTTTCTTGATTGTACGACAGTCGAACCCTATCCTGTTCAGCAGTTTGGCGCGCGGGTCCATTTTGATGTACGAAAAATCAGCGCTAGTGACTTGTTTGGGGACCCTCCCTCTCAAGCCCATTTGGATGAAATGCTGATCCGGCTTTGGAAAGAAAAAAATGCGCTGATCCGTCAGATACGATCTTAATGACCCTCAAGTGCACTTTCCGCAGGTTCCGAAAAACTCCAATGAGTGATCCACCACTGTGAATCCCTTGAGTTTCCTAAGACGTTTTTCTACTTTGGGGAAAATGTCCTCCAGTTCCTCAATTTTGATCTCTTCCACCTCCTGACATCGCTCACATACGAGGTGATGGTGGTGATCTCCCACAAGCTCATAACGCTTTTTGTCTTCATTGAACTGAATCGACTGAATGAGTTTTTTATCGACCAGAAATTCTAATTCGCGATAAATCGTGGTTTTGTTCACGTCGAGATGCTTTTTCATGAGGGCGTCGTCAATTTCCGGGACGCTCAACGGGGCGTTCGTTTCCGAAAAAAGCTCGAGTAGTCGCCGTCTCACTTGGGTCATACGAAAACCTTGGCTTTTGAGGGATTTAATTATTTTTTCATGTGCGTGCATGAGCTTAGTCTAGCCATCTTTGAAATTACTTGCAAGTGCAACTTGTTTGCGTTATTGTGATGACATCATACCCTTAACAAAATAATCCATGGAAATTACTTGGATTTATACGATTGGAAGTGCCGCTCTGGTTAGCTTGGTGTCATTGCTTGGGCTTCTTATTTTGCCGGTGGGACCACGATTTTTGAAACATGCGGTTTTGCTTTTGGTGAGCTTTTCTGCGGGGGCGCTCATTGGTGATACATTCATTCATATCTTACCTGAGGCTGTGGAAGAATTTGGATTTGATCTTTCCATGAGTCTTTCTATTTTAGCCGGTATTTTGGTTTTCTTCGTGCTTGAACAGTTTATTCATTGGCATCACTGCCACCGTCCCGAAGATCAGCATCATAGTCCATTTGTGATTACCAGTTTAGTTGGCGATGCACTTCACAATTTTATTGATGGTCTTTTTATTGCGGCCAGTTATTTGGTCAGCATTCCCCTGGGCATTGCAACCACCCTTGCGGTCACGCTCCATGAAATTCCTCAAGAAATGGGAGATTTGGGTGTTTTGCTCCATGGTGGGATGGGCAAAAAGCGTGCACTTTTATTGAATTTTGTTTTTGCGCTGTTTGCCATTGCCGGAGCCATTGTTGGACTTCTGTTGGGAGGCGCCAGTGAAACTTTTCTTCGCTTCATCCTGCCGTTCACAGCCGGTGGTTTTCTTTATGTGGCAAACACCGATCTATTCCCAGAACTTCATAAAAGCTCTAAAGGCGGAGTTGATCAGCTCTGGCACTTCTTGCTCATTCTCGCGGGTATTGGAGTGATGATGAGCTTGTTGTGGTTGGAATAATTTCAGGTATAATACGCGGTCTATGAATTCACATAATGCCCGAAAATCACTCCCCGACTTCACACAAGGTCCAATATTAAAGGCTCTGTTTACTTTGGCGATCCCCATTGTTTTTGCGAATATTTTGCAAACCGCGTACCAATTGGTGGATACGTTTTGGGTTGGACGGTTGGGAGCGGAAGCGGTGGCAGCTGTGTCTCTCAGTTTCCCCATTATATTCCTCATTATTTCATTGGGAGGTGGACTGTCCATTGCCGGCACTATTTTGGTGTCTCAATACAAAGGTCGTGGCGATCTCAAGCAAGTGGACTATGTGGCCACGCAGACCCTCATGATGATGATTTTGGTTTCCATTCTTGGATCAATCATTGGGTATGTGGTGTCAGGACCTATTCTTAAATTGATGGGCGCAGAACCGGAAGTGCTTCCCTTGGCAACCTCTTATTTGCAAATTTCTTTTGTGGGCATGATTTTTATGTTTGCGTATTTTGTTTTTCAATCGCTCATGCGTGGCGTGGGTGATGTCAAAACTCCTCTCTATATTGTGCTAGCAACGGTTTTACTTAATCTTATTTTGGATCCCCTATTTATTTTGGGATGGGGGCCGATTCCCGGATATGGGGTGAGCGGGGCGGCCATGGCCACGGTGGGGACTCAAGGAGTTGCGGCAGTCATCGGCCTTGCCATTTTATTCAGTGGAAAATATGGAATTCACGTGAAATGGAAACACTTTCGAATGGATTTTTCTTTATTTAAACAAATGTTTTTCTTGGGGCTCCCAGCCTCGATTGGTCAGTCTACGCGGGCGTTGGCTCTCTCTATCATGGCATTCTTGGTGGCGAGCTTTGGCACACTCACAGTGGCTGCGTACGGAATTGGAATCCGCGTCTTTAGCTTCATCATTATTCCGGCCCTGGGACTTTCTATGGCCACGTCAACGTTAGTGGGGCAGAACATGGGAGCCAACAAAGTCGACCGCGCCGAAACCATTGGAAAGCAAGGGTCTTTGGTTGGATTTATTTTGCTTACACTAGTGGGTTTATTGTTGTTTTTTGTAGCCACTCCCCTCACCGCGGCTTTCATCCCCGGCGAACCGGAAGTGATTGCCTCCGGCTCACTTTTTGTAAAAATTCTTGCGTTTTCATTTGGATTTGTGGGTTTGCAACAAACCATGAATGGAGTTTTTATGGGATCCGGAAATACAAAAACCTCTATGATATTGTCCATCATGGCTCTCATGGTGTTTCAATTTCCACTGGCCTACATTCTTTCCAAACACACTGACCTTAAAGAAGTTGGCATTTGGGTGGCATTCCCAATTTCGAATGTCCTGGCAGCCACGATTTCTTATCTCTACTTTCTGACCGGCCGCTGGAAACATACTCAAATCATCGAACCTGCGCATGCCAAACTGGAACGCGAAGTGATGCACGAAACCATGGTTGAAGAGGGAGTTCAATAAAAAAAGAGCGCCCGAGAATCTCGATCGCCCTATTTTATTTTGATGACTCTAACTTTATCGTGTCACACTAATCGTTGCTGAAAGTTCTGCGGTTGGGGCTGCAACGGTCACACGTCCATTGGCGTCTTTTACGACCGTGTATCCGGTAGTGTAACTGGCACAACTCGTATAGGCAGCTCCGGTTGCGGTTGGATCAAATGGCATTTCTGCGACATAGGTAGGAACCAAATCGCTACAAATATCAATCAAACCAGCTCCACTTCCGATGGCCGTGGCTGTGGTCGTGATATTGGCAGGAAGTGCTCCACGATTGTCAACTGCGTACTGATGTACCGCATCAAGAATCGTTTTCACATCCGCACTACGCTCAGTGTTATTGGTCTGAGCAATTTGTCGTGCTGGATTAACCGCCACAATGACGATCCCAGCTAAAATGGCGATAATGACAATCACCAATAGAACTTCAACCAAAGTGAAGCCTTTCTTATTAAAAGATCCTTTCATAGGGAGGTTGTTAAAATTATAAAAGATCTTTTTTTAGAATAACACCGTTAGGGTGCTTTGACAATGTTGAATAACGTTGCCAATCAATCACCGGTAAATTTACTTCAAAAGACGCATTGCTTTCAACTGGTGCATCCCAGCGTAGGTATATCACGGCAGAATACAGCGCGACTGCCGCAAAGAGTCCCAAACAAACAAAAAATAAGGTAAATCCTTTATTTAACATAAAGTCGCATGATTAAAGATATGTTAGGACTGGATAAATTTTCTGCATTCCCATTTATAGTGCGAAAATTAAAGCTATCAATTTTTACAAAGTAGTCTAACTTCTCAACTTGTCTTAAAAATTCTGTTAGATTTTGCAAACTTCCATAAAACTGAACTTGATAGTCCAATGTTTTACTCCCGCTGGCATCCACATTTATTTTGCTTGCATCAATCGATGAAAGCTCCAAATTCAATGAAAGCTGTTGTCCTATTTCTTCTACACTTGATATGAAAGCAATGTATTTAAGCTCACTATTCGGCCGTAGCTTTTGGACATAGTTCATTTCCGGTTTTGTGTTTTCAGTATAGAGTGTCAAACTTTTTTCGAAATTAGGTTGAACATCATGTGCCAACTCCATGAACTGTTTCAATTCTTTCACTTCATTGTGAGTCTTAACCATAGAATTTCCCATGAGCAACACGGTGAATGCGCTCAATGAAAGTAAGATCAGACAGATCCTTAAAATTCGAGCCATGTGTTTGGGAGTATTAGCTGGATCCATAAGGTGGCAAAGAGATAAAATTAAGTTTTAGTTCAAATGTAAAAGAAATTTTCGTCTTTTCATCATAGTTTGAAATTGGTGCAATCACTTCATCAACAAAATCGTTTTGCTCTAATTGTCCTTGTAGGGCTAGCAAACTCTCCCGATCTGCTGCAATCCCACTTATGTTTAACGTCAGTGCTTCATCGCTAAATTGAATTGATGTCAGTTGAATGTCATTTGGCAATGTTTCCGAGATCATTCCTATGAGTTTGGGAATTGAAAAAAGATTATTATTGATCGTACTCAAGGCAAGGATTTCTTCATTAAAAACATTGAGTGCAGCATGAATTTCTTGATAACGCGTTCCATAGACTGTGCGCTCAACCGTTGCTTTTTGTGCTTCCAGGCTGGCACGCTCGTACATCACGGTTTGTTGTTTATATACATAAAATCCTGCCGTTATTAACGAAAGCATGCACATCCCTATGGTTGCGATTAGTACATGAGTCGCGCTTCGTTTGCTTGAAAAATTTTGCTTCAAACGGTCCGGCAACAAATTGATTCCCGTTTCTCTTTTTCGTCGAAGTGCTCGTAAGGCAACCCCGATCGCATTGATGAAGTAGGTTGAATATGGAACCATTTCACCCCGCTCATGATGGAGTGGTAAAAACTTCTTTGAATCAATGTCCAAACCGGTCTTAGGGTCTCCCACCGTGACTCGCTGATTTGGAAACGTGGCTTTGGCAAGTGGGAAAAAATTAGGCAAATTCATGAATTCTCCGGTGAGTAAAACTTCTGTTACGGGCCCACTCTCTTCCTTTCCCTCATGCTCTATGATGATTTCCGAGGCTCGTGCATATCGCTTGGAAAGAAATGCTTCGATGAGAGGTTCGCGCAACATATTCTGCCAGTTAGCTTCTTTTTTCTTAATCAGTGATCCTTTATCGATTTGTAGTTTTTCGGATAAATCATCCAATAGCTTTACTCCTCCTGCATTGGCACTGTAAAAATACTGGATCGTATTGTTCTTTATAATCAGATAATTGGTTGAAAGGGGGCCAAATTCAATCACCAGTGTTGCATTCTCTGGGCTGACTTGATTTTTGAGCGCATTTTGAAGCGCCTCCACACTCACCCCAAATAAAAAGGGGCTCAGCGTCATGGATTCCAATAATGTGGCGTATTCATCCGAGGTTTCTTTTGACACCGCACTAAAAAGCACCAACTGTGACGCATGTTTCTTTTTTGGATCATCTCGTTTTAATACCACAATGTCCCAATACACATCTTCAATGGAAAAAGGAATGAGGCTTTCCGCCTCATACGGGATGGTTTTCCGAACTTCATCTTCCGTCAAACTTGCGGGAAAAGTGAACACATGCGTGAGCGTTTTATTGGCTGGCAGTATCACTGCCACTTCTTTTTCATTGATGGCCTTGGGATTTGCCCCTTTTAGCAGTTCTGAAATGATTATCTTAAGTTCATCGCTTTTCTTAATTTTTCCATCCACAATAATGCTGGGATCAATGGCAACTCGATTGTAAGATTCCAAAGATATATCCCCTTCCGCCAACCGTAATTCAACGAGTTCAGCGTAATCATCGTGGAGATCGATGCCAATGACTTTGTGAGGAAAAATTTGCATGGGAGGAGTTTAGTGTCAGTTTATCAGATTTTTGCCCAATGAGTTAGCTGAGCATTGTTGGCTTGGCCGGAACTTGTTAAGGTGAGTTGTCCTTGGAAATTTTGAGTATAGGTGAGGTGTGTCACACTGACGGCCAAGGTGAGAGGTCCTGCACCAGAAACCGCAATGGTGCAGGTTGTATCACCATCAATGGTAAGTGTGCTGCCCACATAACTTGGATCTGCTTCCAAACGAATCAGCGCTTCTTCTAAACAGGCTTCTGCGCCATAGTACGCATTTTTATCCGACGTGTTGTTGGCGTATTGATGAGAGGTGGACAGGCTTGTTTCTGCCATTCCCACGACGAGAATTAATGAAATCACCATGACCAGCAGTAAGCTGATGAGCGCAATGGAAGCACGTGGTTTAGCAAAGTGTTTTATCATTGTCGTAAAGATAAGGTTGTGTGGGAAGTAAAGGTTTTATTCATTTGAGCAATGTCTTGCTGTGCATTTAAAAATGCTGCATCAAACATGATTTGATCGGGTGTTTTAGGTGAACTTATTTGATGAAATAGTAGCTTATCCACTGTTACCGTATTGGTATTCAGTTGAATCGGACTTCCAACTCCTTCTGTCATGTATACATTCCCACTAGTGAGCGTGAATGTGGTTGGAGAGTCACTGGTGTCTGTCATCACTAAAACCAACGTCCCACTATCCTGATCAAACACACTGCTCCCGGCGTCCACGCTTTCTGCGCGTTGGATCGCTGAACTCACCCGCTGTGTCACAAAATCTACATTGTATTGAAGCTCATTGAAATTGGCTGACAGTCCATTGGCGGTGAAAATCTGCAATGCGAATGTCATGGCCACCAACAAAAATACAACCACTACGGCAAAATAGATTAGAATTTCGACCAATGTTGTAGCTTGTTGATGTTTCATGCGAAAAATTAAGGGTTGTAGTTGATTCGAACGCTTTCTATGGTTGGAGTGGTTGCTCCATCTGAATCTATAAAAGCTTTGAACTGAATGTACCTTTGCCCAATACGACTTGGGTCTAGGATGATCGCGGTTCTTGAATTTTCATAGTAGGTCGCATTGGTGCCATCTGACCCTACCCATGTGGCTGAAGCAACATTGGCACTACTGTCTGCGGTTCTAATCTGAAATCGAACGGTGCCTCCGGGTACTGGCACATGATCCCATTCAATAAAATTGTAGCGCGTGGTTTCACTGCCTGTATCTGAAATGCTTGAGGTGTAATTTCCACTCGTAGATAAAGATGGAGATAATGTTTCTACAATCACTAATCCTCGATTATTCACATCTAGTGTGATGTAGACATAACTCCCCACGGCATCAATTCCCGTGCCTTTCCCATCTAAATCAAAATTGTAACTCAGTGTGGGCAGCGATGGATTTTCAATGTTTATCACCGCTAAACCTGCCTGATTGTCATCCACTGCCGCATAGAGATAAGTTCCTAGCATCATTAAATCTTGTATCTCACCTCCCACGTCCAGTGAGGTCACCATCGAGAGACTGGCAGGATTTGAGATATTAACACCCATGAGTGAATCATCAGATTCTTCTGTTCCTAAAAAGGCAAAGGCTCCGCTGATTTCAATGGCATTCACTTCCTCCCCTACATCCAATGACGTCACAACACTCAGCGAGGATGGATTCGAAATATCAACCACGGTTAATCCTTGATCGTCTTCACTTGATCCGATCAATGCATAATTTCCATTCAAATGTACAACCTGAGCGGGTTCATTGCTAATGCTCAAACTGTCTAATAGTAAAGGACTCGATTTAGTAGTGATGTCGACTGAAATGAATCCTTCGTCTTCATCATCAACCCCCATATAGAGAGTATTCCCAGAAACAACCGGCTGATTCCCGTATCCTCCCACATTGAATGATTTTGTAAGAACCGGACTGGCTGGATTCGTCACATTGACTATGGCCAAGCCTTTTGTGCTTTTTTCAACTCCTACGTAAACATAATTCCCATCCTTAGTGATGTATCGTCCTTTGCCATTTATATCGAGCTGACTCACGATCACGGGATTTCCCGCATCACTGACATCCACAATAGTCAGTCCTGTTTGTGTTTTTGACGTTGCCACATATACATAGTTTCCATCCACCACCACATCGCTTCCATGTTCCCCAATGTCTACTGATGTATAAAATGAGCTGGGAGCTTCAATGAATTCGAGTTGTATGAGGCAGTTATCTAATGGAGGTGCGGGACTAGCCACAACTTCAACGCCATCCAAGGTACCTCCGCTGAATTCCGTGCACGTGGTTTGAATCCAATCATCGGCAGACCAGTTTGAAAGATAGGTCTCAAACCGAACGGATCGTGGCAAAGCTCCTTTCCAGGTCCATTCTACTTTTGACTCAACGTGCTTGGTTTCGGGATCAAAATCGCCTGTTACGGCAATGTCGCCACTTGCATCTCGATACACATCCGAAATCGTAATGGTTCGATTATAAAATCCATCCACCAGCTCCGGAGCTTGAACAAAACTCCACACATCACTTGTGAGGTCCAATCCATGATCACCGTTAGTCAGTGCTAAATAACTGCGGTCTCGAATGTTGCGAGTCGCTTCAATCCCCTCTTGAGCGTATTGAAGCGCTTCCGTATCCAGTTGCACACGCGCATCTTGTTGAATCGTGTCCGCAGCCACATAGAATGTTCCCACTGAAAACATGGCAAACAACGTTATGGCGAGCAGTATCTCGATTAAGGAAAAAGCACGATGATTAGTATTCAATGGTTCCAATCGGAGTGATGGTTATAGAAATGGTTTGATTTATTTGTGAGGAAAAAAATTCAAGCGTTCCATAGGTGGTTGTTTCTCCATTAGGTGAATCAAAAACAATGTCATTTCCTCCCCCATTGAAACTGCTGTTCTGAATAACAATGCTGCTTGGTAAATTAATGATGTAGTTTGAAGTTTCTGCGGGATCATAAGTGCTCCCAATAAATATTGTGTAACTGTCGGATTCCAAATGTACACCATGACTTGCGTTGCTTCGTCCGGATTGCGCATCACTCTGCGCCAACCGCACGTACGACACAAAGGTTGCGGCCTGACTGTTCACATCGGTACGCACCTGGGAGGTTTGTGAATAGAGCGCTCCAATCCCTGTGATTAAGCTTAGGATGGCCACCACCACCATGACCTCAAATAGGGTGAAGGCCATGCATTTTTTAGTGATTTTTATCATGAGGCGGAGATTAAGTTTGGCAATTGATAGATCGGAAGAATGATGGAAAGTGCGACCCCTCCCACCATCAATCCCATGAACACCAAGAGCATGGGCTCAAGAAGGACTGAGAGATTTTTTGTGATGTTGTCTACGTTTTTTTCGTATAGGTCGGCTAAGTGTCCGGTGGTTTTTTCCAAACTTCCACTGCTTTCTCCAATGAACAACATGCTTGTTAGCAATGGAGGAAATAATTTTTCTTCTTCCTTGAGGGCTTCCCCCAATTTCCCTCCTTTTTCAACTTTATCCCAAGTACGATGAACCGCTTCTTTGTAGTACTTATTGACCAACATGCTTTCTGTGATTTGCAATGCTTCTGTGATGGGAACGCCGGATTGAAGCAAAGAATTCATGGTGCGAGAAAAGCGCGCCAAATTTGCATACTTCAAAATGCGTCCAAACACTGGAATGCGTAGAACGACTGCGTCCCAAAAAGGTTTGAGTGCTTTCAATCGTGCAATGGTGATAAAGAAGGCAATGCCTCCCCCGATTTCACCCACTGCTCTCAATGGATGGTTTTGAATGAATTCATTGATGCCAATTAAAACACGGGTGGGCAACGGCAAATCCGCATCAAACGATCTAAAAATATCGGTGATTTTCGGCATAAGAAAAACAATGATTCCAGTCACCACTAATAAAGTCACAAACACAATCACGGCTGGATAGATGAAGGCGGAAATTACTTTTTTCCTTAATTCATATTCTTTTTCCAATTGAACTTCGAGGTGAGATAAAACTTTTTCTAGGGTCCCACTTTTTTCTCCGGTGGCCACCATGTTCACAAAAATTTCCGAAAAAACGTTTTCGTATTCACGTAAACTGTTGGCCAAAGATTGACCGGTCCCAATCATACGAATCATATTCTCATACATCTGTTGATTGTTTTTTCGGAGCTCTTGGCTTTTGAGAATCTCAAGAGCTTCGGTGACCGTGATTCCCACTCCCATCATGGTTGCCAAGTGTTTTGCAAACATCAGCCGATCTTCAAGCCCCATGTGCGGTTTCTTGAAAATATTCCACTTTCGTTTGTTCTGTTCGTGCAAAGAAATAATCAAATCTCCTCGTTCGCGCAATTTTTCAGAGGCATCTCCCTCACTTGACGCCTGTAGAACGCCACGAGCACGGATGCCTTTTTCATTGCTGACAACATATACGTACTTTCCCATATTATTAGGTTAAGCTTTCATGACACGTAACACTTCTTCGATGGTGGTCACGCCTTTGAGCACTTTATCCATTCCATCAATGAACAAAGGGCGCATGCCTTCTTCTTTGGCTTTGGCTTCAAGTTCAGTGGGATTTTTGTTGTCCAAAATAAGCTGACGAATGTTGTCACTCACATCCATGACTTCAGCAATAGATTTTCTACCTTTGTACCCGCTGCTATTGCAGACTGTGCAGCCCTCCCCTTTGTAGAGAGTGACGTGGGCATCGGTTTGTCCTTTTAGATCAGCAAAAATGTCATCAAGGTTCTCGGATAAATTGAATTTATCTGCTAATGCTTTGAGCTGCTCCGCATTGACTTCGTACGGGACTTTGCATTTTTCGCAAATTTTTCGGATCAACCGTTGAGCCACCACCACCTGTGCAGTGGCTGCCAGCAAAAACGATTCCACACCCATTTCTAACATACGTGGCAATGTGGACGCCGCGTCATTGGTGTGCAACGTGGCCAACACAAGGTGTCCGGTAAGGGCGGCATTGATAGCCACACTCGCGGTTTCTTCGTCACGAATTTCTCCCACCATCACAATGTCCGGATCCTGACGAAGCAAGGATCGAAGCCCGTTTGCAAACGTAAGATCGGTTTTTTTGTTGACTTGAATTTGATTGATTCCTTCCAAACTGTACTCAATCGGATCTTCGATGGTCGACAGATTGACCTCGGGCGTGTTGAGCACTTTTAGTATGGAATACAGCGTGGTGGTTTTCCCGGATCCGGTGGGACCGGTCATGAGAATAATGCCGTGCGTTTTTGCAATGTTATCGAGAATGACGGCCAGATTCCTCCCTTCGTACCCAAGTGATTCCAGGTCAAGTTCTTGATTGCTGGAGCTGAGCAAACGCAGCACACTTTTTTCTCCGTAATAGGTTGGAAGGATGGAAACACGCAAGGTGATTTCATTGTTTTCCAGATCTATTTTTACACGTCCATCTTGAGGTGCGCGATGTTCATCGGTGCGTAGATTGGCCAACACTTTGATTCGAGTCACCAATAAATCCGCAATTTCCATGGGCAGTTCCGCAATGGTATGCAAAATTCCGTCCATTCTATAACGAACTACAAGAAACTGTTTGCGAGGTTCAATGTGAATATCTGACGCGTCGTTTTGATAGGCGAATAAAATGATGGTGTCCAAAATTTTGGCTGCATCCTGAAGTGATTCAATCTTTGTGAGATCTTTCATGGCTCCCTTGAGAAGCTTGGTGAATTTCTCATTTACATCTCGATTGTAAACCTTGAGTGCGGCTTTGATGTCTTTGGGCGTGCCATAGTATGGAACCACGGTTAGGCCGGTTTTCTTTTCCAAAAAGGTAAGCAACTCGTAGTTGTGAGGGTCGCTGATGGCCACTTTGAGTTCTTTTTTGGTTTTTTCAAAAGGAATGATCAACTGTTTAGAAGCCAATGTATACGGCACAATGCTGAGCAATGCTTCTGAAATTGTTTGATCGGCTAAACGGACAAACTCCACCTTGTAGAGCTGAGCCATGATTTGACCCAACTGTTCATCTGGCAACACTTCCCTTTCAAAAAGAAGTTGATCCAATGAAGTGTTGTGCGCTTTGGCTTGAGCCAGCAAAGTTTTTAGCTTTTTTTCCGAGAGGAGCTTTTGCGCGCGCAACATTTCCTCAATTTCTTTGTCGGTGATGGGCATGGTGATTTGTTTTGATTTTTATTCTTATTATTTTACCACAATATTAGCCTTAAGACAACCACGTTTCCAGGTTAAATGATCTTTTCGTGCTAAATTTTACTTACCTTGACCCTTCCTTCATGAATTTTAGGATACCTATTTTTCCTATATGTAGTCGTACACTACGGAGGAGTATTTCTTGGGATTTGGGAAGATTATTAAAACTGGCTGGGGCGCTAGGATTCGAACCTAGGAATGCTGGGACCAAAACCCAGTGCCTTACCGCTTGGCGACGCCCCAGTAATATCAATGCCCTTGTGAGCACGGAGAAACTTTAGCGACTTTGGGAGAGGAATTCAAGTTCTGCTATAATAAACTCATGGAAAATCAAAAAATTGCCCATATTTTTTCTGAGATTGCGGATATTTTGGAGCTTCAGGGCGTCAATCGTTTTCGATATTTGGCGTACCGTCGTGCGGCGCAGACCATTGATATGCTGAGCAAGGACGTGCGTTTAATTTATGACAAAAATCCAAGTGACTTCCGTAAAATGCCGGGCATTGGTGAAGATCTTTCAAATAAAATAGTGGAGATTTTGGAAACTGGACAGTGTGCCATGCATCAAGAACTGTTGGCGGGATTCAGTAAAGGTTTGCTTGAATTGCTCACCATTCGTGGGTTGGGGCCTAAGAAGGTTAAGAAATTTTATGATGAACTTGGAATTGATGATGTGAAAAAGTTGAAAAAAGCAGCGGAAAACGGAGAACTTGCTAAGTTGGAGCGTATGGGAGAAAAAAGTCAGACTGATATTTTGAAAGCCATTGGCGAACACGAACTACACCGCGAACGATTGCTATTGCATGAGGCGGTGAGCATGGCGGAGGACCTGGTGGCGACCATGAAACAATGCCCGGGCGTGGATCGTGTTGAGTACGCGGGTAGTTGTCGACGCGGGAAAGAAACCATTGGGGATATCGACATTTTAACCACTGGGTCTTCTCATGAAAAAATCATTGATTATTTTGTGTCACATCCGCAGGTTGACACGATTTTGGCGCAAGGCGACACCAAAGCCAGCGTGCTCCTGGAAGAAGGCGTCCAAGTGGACTTGCGCGTGGGGGCGGACGAAAGTTTTGGCGCGGCATTGTATTATTTTACCGGGTCAAAAGAACACAATATTCATGCCCGCAAGTTGGCCATTTCTAAAGGTCTAAAAATCAATGAGTACGGTATTTTTGATGGCGAAAAATTGTTGGCTGGCAAAACAGAGGAAAGTATTTTTAAGATCCTGGGCATTCCTTTCATCATTCCGGAAATGCGCCGAGATGATGGCGAAGTGGAGGCGGCGCTGGACGATGAACTCCCCCACTCCATTGAGCGATCGGACATTCGCGGTGATTTGCATGTGCACACCAATTGGACTGATGGCAAAAATTCTATTCAAGAGATGGTGGCTGAAGCCAAGCGTCTGGGCTACGAGTACATTGCGCTGACCGACCACTCCCCTTCTGTGCGGGTGGCGCATGGCATGGAGCCACCTCGATTGTTGGATTATATTCGCACCATTGATGCGCTCAATAAAAAGATGACGGGCATCACGATTTTGAAAGGGTCGGAAGTAGACATTTTGGGAGATGGCTCATTGGATTACGACGACGAACTTCTGGCCAAACTGGATTTGGTGAACATTTCCGTGCATAGCAAATTCAATCTGACGGCGGCCGAGCAAACCGCTCGCATTGTGAAAGCACTGTCCAACCCATATGTAACGGTTCTGAATCATCCAACCGGCCAGATCATCAAAAAAAGAGAACCTTATTTAGTGGACATGGTGACAGTGGCGCGTGCGGCAGTGGCCCATCGTGTGGCCCTGGAAGTGAACGGAAGCAAGCGACTGGATTTGAATGCGGGCAACATTAAATTAGCCAAAGAACATGGAGCGAAATTCGTGATTTCAACAGATTCTCACAGCGTGAACAGTTTAGAAAACATGCGATTTGGTGTGATGCTGGCCCGAAGCGGGTGGCTGGAAGCGGGTGATGTTTTGAACACACGTCCGCTGGGGAAAATGATGGAGTTTTGGGAGGGGAAGCGGGGGTAGAGATTTCTTTCCAAAATTATTTTGCGTATTTTATGTTAGGGACCCTCTGAAAAATACACTGATGACTGCAATTTCTCCCATTCGGCTACAAATGATTCATGCCTCCTTATCGTATCGTAACCTTATACGACTTTGTCGGCCTTCATCATTTTCGCTCGAATGGGAGAAATTTCGTTACAACACCGTATTTTTCAGAGAGTCCTTAATTAGGGCCTGTTCACACTACGGGTTTGACAATGGAAGCGAGTTGATTTTTTCCAGTTCAAGGAACGACAACGAAAGAATACCCGGAGGGTATTTTGAGGAGGAGTTGACGACGAAATGGAGGAAATCAGCCGCTTCCCTACGGGCACACCTTGGGAACGTTCGTCTTTTTTGTTGTTCGTCGCTTCCGTAGCTTAAGCCACGCTACGCTCCTCACGCCTCAAATCCGAACATCCCCAAGGTGTGCCATTCCAAACTCCGTAGTGTGAACAGGCCCTA
>Ga0210006_1000667_pt1 | contig 26197 bp, 26 predicted proteins | sample CryGey02umfilter_2_FD_185452 | JGI IMG/M metagenome (GOLD analysis project Ga0210006, IMG submission 185452) | Groundwater microbial communities from aquifer in Utah, USA - Crystal Geyser 4/10/14 0.2 um filter (SPAdes) (version 3) | ecosystem: Environmental > Aquatic > Deep subsurface >... | reverse complement strand
CGTGTGATTTGGCTACAAAAGCGTGTGTGGCAGCTGTCGATGCAAGTATCTGTACTAATGGTGGAACAGTATGTCCAACTGGACAAACGTGTAATACCGTTACAAAAGAATGTTTGTTAGACAGTCAGATAGATTGTACGCAGCCAGGATTATCTTGTCCATCTGGAAAAACGTGTGATTTGGCTACAAAAGCGTGTGTATAAAATTGGGCGATAAATACGTAATACATGAATTTCCATATTAAAAAAATTTCTTTTTTTCTCGTCATTTTCTTTTTTTGTCTTCCGAGTATTGTTTATGCCAAAAAAACAGTCGATGATGCACCTACCCTCCTCAACGCTGTAGCAGGCAAAGTCGGTGTAGAACAAACAACCGTACCCTTATATGTAGGGACAATTATTCAAACTATCCTAGTGTTTAGTGGCATACTGTTTTTTGTGCTCATGGTATATGCTGGATTTCGGTGGATGACTGCGCGTGGAGAAGAAGAAAAAATTACCAAAGCAAAGCGTACACTCATCGGCGCTATCATTGGTCTTGCTATTCTGGTCTCATCATACGCGCTGACCAACTTCATTACGACACGAATCATTGAGGGAACACCAAATGTAGGCGGAGATATCAATTTTGAAAATGTAGATTTTACAACACTCGGGTGTTGTTTTGATAAAGTGCAACATCCTTCGGGATCTGGTTTGGAAGTGCGTGCCACGACTTGGGCATGGCGTGTCACCTCACAGGGAGATTGCCAAGAAGAAGGAGAGCGTGTCAGTTCTATTGATGCTATAGCCGGACCTGGTTTGTGGAAGTTCACGCCCGTAGATTCAAAACAACAATGTGAAGCACTGTATACCACCTTTTGTGAGACGGAAGATTGCTATGATTTGGGATTTTGAGAATGAGTGAATTTGGGGTATACTTGTTGTACTGTACAAATTACAAATATCGTTGGTAACGAGCTTACGTTCATCACCCTTTTCTTACTTGGTTTGTTATGAAGTATACAAAAACATTTCTTACAGCTCCTTTGCTCTCTTTATTTACGGCACTCCCAGCATACGCACAGGGGAGTCTCAAAGATGCAGGAAAAAATCTTGGCATAGTCTCTACAAAAGCTGGTACATCAGAATCTGATATTGGGAGTGTGGTTGGTATTGTTATCAACGCCGCTTTGACACTTGTTGGACTCATTTTTCTTGCTCTCATGGTCTATGCTGGGTATCTCTGGATGACTGCGCGTGGAGAAAGTGAGCCTGTCGACAAAGCAAAAAAAATCATTGCCGGATCAATCATTGGGCTTGTGATTGTGATGAGTGCGTATGCAATTACAGTCTTTGTAACCACAGGATTTACAAAATAATACTATGAAACGTTTTATTGTCTTTACTGTCTCGCTCGCGTTTTTTCTCGGTGTTGTTTCAAATGCCTATGCGATAGATCTTGGAAATAATTATGTGAACTCTGCGGCAAATAAAGCTGGGTATGCTTCAAATACAGACCAAACCACACTTGCAGCAACACTTGGTACTGTCGTCAAAACAGCATTATCTTTTGTTGGAATAATTTTTCTTTCGCTCATGGTCTATGCTGGATTTCTTTGGATGACCGCACGTGGAGAAAGCGAGCCTGTCGACAAAGCGAAAAAAATTATTATTCAGTCGATCATTGGTCTGGCTATTACTGTCGGAGCATACAGTATTACAGCATTTGTCGTCCCTGCTGTATTGTCACGAACTGCACAGTAATACCCTACTACAGGTAGGCTTTCCTGTACATGAGATGATGAGTCCTTTTGACATATGCGTAACATCTTAGCAAAACATATCTTGATTAAAAGTCTTCTACTCGTTGGCATGTTTTCTCTGTATGTTGGCTCTCCCGTATTTGCCCAGACACTTAGCAAAGATATTACTACTCAGATAGATGCAGCAGGCCATAAGGCTGGCATTTATACAACATCTACTCCAGCAGAATTTTTTGGCTCTTTTATTCAAATTATACTGAGCATTACTGGAATGCTCTTTTTTGTACTGCTCATCTATGGCGGATATGTGAGGATGACTGCTCACGGAGAAGACGATCGTTTGAAAAAATCTACAAAGACTATGGTGGCAGCACTGCTCGGACTTACGATTGTGTTACTTTCCTATGCAATTACAAAATTTGTGCTCCCTCGTATCTACAACGCATCAAGGGTTGAACCTGTATATCAAGAAAACAATGATTCACCAAATACGATATACCAAAAAAGTATTGATATAAAACTTTTCTAGTTATATGAAAATTCGGTTTATTGCCTTTGCATGTATTGTTGCGACTATGGGAAGTATTCCTTTTTTTGTGTATGCTGCTCCTGCATCAGATGCATTCCTGATGGAAGGACAAGTGGACTTTAATAATACTGAGGTCAATAAACAAACACAGGCATTCACAGGAACAAAAGGTGCTGATCTTGGACGTGTCAGTGATATCCGCATCGTGATTGCCTCGACGATCCAAAAATTTCTTGTGGTACTTGGGACGCTCTTTCTGGTCTATATGATTTATGCTGGGTACCTGATTTTGACCTCAGCGGGGATAGAGGAACGAGTAGAAAAAGGAAAAAGTATATTGCGAAATGCAATTATTGGACTTATCATTATTTTGTTTTCGTACGCGGCGACATGGTTTGTGCGCTGGCTCTTTCTTGCAACTGGGGATGAGGCGTATAAAAATTGTGTTCCCTATACGATTGATTATAATGGTGATCCACTTGATGCAAGTGGCAATCTTATTGATAATCCACAAAATGGTTGTTAACACACATACATTGATTGACGAAGACAGGATGGTACTATATCCTGTCTTTTGTATGCAAGTATCTTTCTTATGAAAACGTTCAATTCACATATCGATGTTTCTATTGTCATCCCTGCGCGAAACGAGGAGGAATTTTTGCCGGCGTGTCTTGCTGCAATTGATGTTCAAGAAACGGATGCACAACTTGAAATAATTGTTGTTGATAATGGATCAACGGACAAAACAGCACTCATCGCAGAAGGGCATGGTATACAGGTAATATATGAACCAATCGCGGGAGTAGGGCGTGCTCGTGCGCATGGTACGCGTGTTGCTCGTGGAACGTATGTGTTGCATATTGATGCCGATACAAGACTCCCAAAGATATATATAAAAGAGGCACTTACACGTTTTTCTACAGATGCATCCCTTGTGTGTCTGGGAGGAAGAATGCGCTGGTATGATGCAGGAAAGATGTACAATGCGGTATGTTGGTCGTTTCACATGGTATTTGCCCCTATCGTTCGCTTTTTGACACGTGGTGCGCTTGGTCCTATTGGCAACAATATGATGTTTCTAAAGCGTGTGTATGACAAAACGACAGGCTTTGATACCGAAGTAAACTTTGGGGAAGATGCTGATATTGCCAAAAAGCTTCATGCATATGGGAAAGTACGTCTAGATTTGTCACTTGTCTGTGATACGTCTTCCCGAAGATTCCGGACATTCAGGGATATTGCTAGACATATCATTAATACTACGTATTTGTGTTTGAATAAAGCTATTCCCTACAATTATCTTTCTCCTTCGACATGGCGCAAAGCAAAAAAGACATCCTCCATTGACAAATAGCGTATCTGTGCTTATACTAACATAACTGTTTTTTGACCATTCATTTTATATGAAACAGCTTTTGAAGAATTTTGCCCTTGTTTTCCTTGTGTTGTTTATTGCAGCAGGTCTCTGGGGTTTTGCCGAATATGGTAAAACAAAACTGGAAACCGTAGGGATCAATCGTCTCGTTACTGAGATAAAAAATGATCAGGTATCCAAGATAGAAGTACAAGGGAGTACTATCCATGCGACGCTGGACAATTCGGAGGAAACACAACTTGAAGTACGAAAAGAATCAGGACAACCTTTCTCTGAACTCATGCAAACATATGGTGTGACCGCAGAGGAGCTTGCCATGATTGGTGATGTACAGATAAAAGAACAATCAGGCTTTCTTTTTTGGATAGCCATGCTTGCACCATATCTATTGCCATTGCTTCTTATTATTGGTCTTCTCTTTTTCATGACACGTCAGGCGAGCGGTATGAACAATAAGGCAATGGGATTTGGGCAAAGTAGTGCTCGACAGGCAAAACCGGATGACAAAGACAAAAAAACATTCAAAGATGTAGCAGGAGCTGCAGAAGCAAAAGAAGAACTTGAAGAAATTGTAGATTTTCTCAAGGACCCAAAGAAATTTGCAGACATGGGAGCAAAAATTCCAAAAGGCGTGCTCCTCATGGGGGCTCCTGGAACAGGAAAAACACTTTTGGCAAAAGCAGTGGCTGGTGAAGCTGGTGTACCATTTTTTCATATCTCTGGTTCTGAATTTGTAGAAATGTTTGTTGGTGTTGGTGCATCTCGTGTGCGAGATCTTTTTAGTAAAGCAAAAAAAGAAGCACCAGCAATTATTTTTGTAGATGAAATTGATGCTGTTGGCCGAAAACGAGGATCAGGACTTGGAGGATCTCATGATGAACGAGAACAAACACTCAATCAAATTCTCGTTGAGATGGATGGATTTGATCCAAATATTGGTGTCATTGTTATGGCTGCTACGAATAGACCTGATGTTCTTGATTCAGCATTGCTCAGACCTGGTCGATTTGATCGACGGGTGACGATCAGCAAGCCTGATATCAAAGATCGTGAAGCAATATTACAAGTGCATGCTGCCAACAAGCCATTTGAAAAAGATGTAGACCTCAAAAATTTGGCAGAGCGAACTCCTGGATTTACTGGAGCAGATCTTGCAAATCTTCTCAACGAAGCAGCCATTTATGCAGTAAGAAAACAAAAAAAGACGATCAATCAAGATGATATTTTGGAAAGTATTGAAAAAGTATTGCTTGGTCCGCAAAAACGATCGAGGGTAATGAGCAAAAAAGAACGTGAGATGACAGCGTATCATGAGGCAGGGCATGCTATTGTTGGACATTTTCTCGAGCATGCGGATCCTATTCGAAAAGTTTCTATTATTGGTCGTGGTACAGCAGGAGGGTATACACTTTCGATGCCGACAGAAGATATTAGCTACAAAACAATTGCTATGTTCAAAGATGATATGGCAATGGCGATGGGTGGATTTGTGGCAGAGCGGATGATCTATGGACATGAGTCTCTCAGTACTGGCCCAAGTAGTGATCTGAAGAGTGCTACACAGTCAGCAAAAGCGATGGTCCTTCGGTACGGTATGAGTGACAAGCTTGGACCACGCGATTTTGGACAAAATGAAGAAATGATTTTCTTGGCGCAAGAAATTCATGAACAAAAAAATTATAGTGAAAAAACAGCTGAACTTATTGATAATGAAATCAGTGCATTACTCACAGAAGCACGTGAGCGAGCAGAGCAGACGCTGACAGATAAGCGAGATAAAATGGAGGCACTTGTACAACTATTGCTCGAAAAGGAAACTGTTGAGGAAGAAGATTTTCGTGCTATCATGGAAGGAAAAAAAGTTTAATAGATATTAACACATAAAAACACCTCGTCATATCAACGAGGTGTTTTTTCGTTTTTGGTTCTATGCTATACTTGGTCTATAGTATATTTCATCTTATGAAACCACCACTCTATAGAGAAGCACTCGCACACAGCTGGCATCTTGCTTGGAAAGAACATAGTCTTTGGCCTTTTGGTATGTTTGCTGCTGCCCTTGGACAGATGGGCATTATTGATGCACTAGTACAGCTTTGGTTTACTGCACGTGGATATCGTCCAGGATCTGGTTTTTTGACACTGTATGATCTTTTTCATGCAGGATTTTCTGGAACTCCTATTCCACATGGATTGATTGGGTGGATTGCCTTTCTTTGTATTGTGTTTATCGGATTTGGTATAGTTATGACATTTATTGCTGTGGTTTCGCAAGGAGCTCTCGTGCAAAGCACGGCACATAGTGTACACCACAAGCGTTTGCCAGAGGCAGGGATCTCATGGGACATTGGAGTAGCTTCCTTTTGGAGGGTATTTGCTGTTAACGTACTAAAAAAGGTGATGTTGTGTGTGGTCGGACTTCTCATCGCCCTGGTTTCTTGGCCGATTCTTTTTTCACTCGGTGGCTCCCCTGTATTGTTTCTTGTTGTGTTTTTACTTGCTGCTGCTATATCTCTGGTCGTTTCTGTTGTGTCTGTTTATGCGATTGGGTATGTTGTGATTGAAGATTATGATTTTCTTCAAGCAGTAGTAACAGGCTGGAAACTTTTTACAGAACATTGGCTCGTATCTCTTGAAGTAGGAATGGTCATCTTTGTTTTTGATCTTGCTGTTTCTTTCTTTTTTGTGACAATATTTTTTGTGTCTTTGTTGCCAGCATTTGTAGCATATTTATTTGCGCTTTTGTTTTCTTCGACATTACTTTTTTCTCTTGGTGTTGCTGTGTCAGCAACTCTCTTTCTTATTTTACTTTTTCTTGTGGCGGCTATGTTTTCAACATTTACGATTGCTACATGGACATATTTGTTTATGCAGATGCATAAGACAGGTCTCAAGAGCCACGTGCTTCATTGGCTAGGTCGGTAGAAATTCGTTATTTTGTTAGTTTCAACTTTTATGAGTGACCTTCCTTCAATTAACGATTTGCTTCCTTCAAAAAATCAATCACAACCTGACGCCGCAGAAGTGTCTTCTTTTCAATCTTCATCCCAATCTTCTCTTCATGTTGCTTCTGATGAAACAGAAGAGAAGTTTACAAAAAAAATGGAGAAAGTTGGTATAAAAGAAAAAGAAGTAGAAATTCAGCGACAGGCAAGTATGCTAGGGTTTCCTCATATCGATTTGTCTGCATTTCCAATCAGTCATGAGGCCCTCAAACAAATTTCACAGAAAGATGCCGTTCGTCTGAATGTTGTCTGTTTTTTTGTCAATCAAGAAGAAATTCGTCTTGGTGCACTGAATCCTCGGTCTGAGGAAATTCAGGCATTTTTGAAAGAAATAGAAAAACGTACATATACAAATGGAAGTATTTACATGATTTCGGAGCATAGTTTGCAACGAGTATTTGATTTGTATAATACTCTTCCACATATATTACCAATATCAAAAAATGTTGAAATTGATACTGAGGATCTTGAAAAAGTTCAAGCTGATGTGCATGATTTCCGGAGTCTGCAAGAGAGTATTGAGCGTGTGAGCACCACTGACCTCGTCACGTTTCTTCTTGGGGCAGGGCTCAAGCTCAATGCATCCGATGTACATATTGAGCCAGAAGAAGATCACACAGTCATTCGTCTGCGGCTTGATGGGATGCTCCATGATGCTGCAACACTGCCAAAAGAGGCGTATCACAAATTAGTTTCTCGCATAAAATTACTCTCTTCTCTCAAGATAAACATTATAGACAAGCCACAAGATGGACGGTTTACAATCAATGTTCCTACTGGCGAAGTAGATGTTCGTGTATCTGTTATGCCGACTGTTTATGGTGAAGGTATTGTTATGCGTTTGTTGATCCAAAATCGTGAAGGACTTACTCTCGAAAGTTTAGGACTTCATGGTGAAGCCTACAAGGTGTTACTTTCTGAAATTGCTCGTCCAAATGGTATGATCATTACCACCGGACCAACAGGAAGTGGAAAAACAACAACGCTCTATGCGATTATGCAATTGCTTAACAAGTCGGATGTCAAAATTATCACACTTGAAGACCCTGTTGAATACAAAATGCCTGGGATAAACCAAAGTCAAATTGATCATGCAAAAGATTATACGTTTGCAAAAGGATTGAAATCCATTTTGCGTCAGGATCCTGACATTGCAATGGTGGGAGAAATTCGTGATATTGAGACTGCGGATACTGTTATTCAGGCAGCGTTGACAGGTCATCTTATTCTTTCTACCTTGCATACCAATAGTGCTGCGGGCGCAATTCCACGTTTTCTTGCTATGGGCGTTAAACCATTTTTGTTGGCACCTGCCCTCAATGCTGTGATAGGACAGCGACTCGTGCGCAAGCTTTCTGATACTGCCAAGGTGGAAGCGACCTTGACGCCTGAACAGCAACAAAAAGTAGATGCAATCATTGCGACTCTTCCTCCAAAAATTCTTGAAAAAGTACAGAGCAAAAAACAAACGTTTTATACTGCTCCTGAGTTTACATCTGGCGGAGAGTTGGGGTATAAAGGAAGAATCGGTATATACGAAATTTTTACTATGAGTGATGCTATCGAAGAATCAATCATGTCAAATAAAATTTCAGAATACGATATAGAGAAGCTTGCTCGCGAACAGGGTATGATTACGATGGCGCAAGATGGTGTATTGAAGGCTCTCGATGGTTTAACGTCTCTAGAAGAAGTCTTTCGCGTTACAGAACAATAAAAATGTGGTAGTATACTTTACAGAGTTTTCACGTTATATATGGTTGCACGTAGACAGCAAACAACTCAATCAAGTCAATCCGTAGGATTTTATAAATTTGTTGCGTTGATTTTTTTGGCTATTACCCTGATTTTGTTTGGGGTAATTGTATTTATGTCTTCAAAGCGCGCTGTGATTACGATTACTACACGCCCAGAGCCTGTAGATATTACCACCACCATTGGTGTGAACTCGGATAGTGCTCGCACTATCTCTGGGAGAGTCGTTACTACTACTCTAAGTGGCACAAACACATATTATCCGACAGGAAATAAAGAAGAACTGGGAGTATCACAAGGTACAATGACAATTCACAATGAAACATCTCTTGATCAACCGCTTATTGCGACGACAAGATTGTTGTCTTCAGACGGTGTCCTGTTTCGTCTCAAAGAGCGTGTGCTGGTCCCAGCAGGTGACACAGTAAAAGCAAGTGTGTATGCAGATCAAGAGGGATCCAGAAGCGATATTGGTCCTACAAAATTTACTATTCCTGGGTTGAATGACGCAAAGCAGTCTGTTATCTATGGAACCAGTGATACTGCTATGTCTGGTGGTATTCGCAAGATAGGATCTGTGAGTCAGGATGATGTTGATAAAGCAAAAAAATTATTAGCTGAAGAGTTGAAAGATGATGCAAAAGCATCTCTTGCAGAACAAGTAGACAGTGAGTTATCTCTTGCTGTGTACGATGTTTCTGATCCTACGTATACAGTTGGGGCGACGATAGGAGAAGAAGTAAGTGAATTTACCCTCTCTGCAAAAATGACAGTTGTTGGGGTGTTCTTTTTACCAGATGACGTACAAACACTTGCAAGCGATGTCCTCATGAGTCGAGCAATTGACGATGCTGAATATATAGAGCCAAGTGATGCTGCACCTGTTGTAACTCTTAAATCTTATGACCTTGTGCGTGAAGAAGCAGAGCTCGATGTTACCTATACTGGGAGAGCAACAATAAATCCAGAAAGTCGTCAACTTTCAAAAATTGCTTTTTACGGGAAAACAAAAGATGAAGTACGTCGATATTTACTCTCACTCGATCATGTCTATGGTGTAGATGTGCATTTCAGACCAGCATGGACGCAGACGATCCCACACGTAGCAGATCATGTTGATATTGTAGTGAAGCAGGTGGAGTAGAGTTTTAGATATTTACAGTGTTAGGTAATTAGAGTATTAGAATAATATAAAAACACACGGTTTGTGTGTTTTTTCTTTTTTTGAATTATAGAAGTGTCGACGCAGGCACCGTGGTGCCTGCGTCGCTGGATGTTTGTCGCTGGCGTCTTACGTCAGCGACCGTTGTTGAGCTGGTCGAGGTCCTTCATGATCTTTCCCAGTTCCTTGTGAATGTCCGGGTAGTCGTGTGTGACACCGTCGATTTGATCTTGGGTGATGCGCCTCCCCAGATCTGCCAGCAAGGCAACAGACTGGTACAGCTTCTTCTTGATATGGAGATCCTTCTCCGTGCTCAACACCTGTATCACGGCGGTGATGGTGTCGTTCACGTGCTGGATCATCTCCGCATTTCCTGTAGCTCTCGAGGAACCGGCGTATGCACTGTCGGTGCTGTCGTTGACGTTGAAGCCGACAACGAAGAAAGTGAACACCAGAGCGAGAATGAGCGAATGATGCATGGGTTTCTCCATGGAACGCGTCTCGGGAAAATTTGCCTAAACCTGCTCTCCCGAAAGCATGGCCAGGGGAAAAGACTTGTGAGAGTGCTTTCCTCTGTACATGCATTGATAGCAGAATATAGCAGTGTTATATAGTTTTGTCAATGCATCTCTTGACAAGGTTTATGCTTCTCAGTAAGATGATTCTATACAGAGTATTCAATACGCATGTTGGTAGGACCTGAAAGAGAGAGGAAGCCTTGGCTGGAAGCTTCCTTCAGGAACACCCCATTCATGTACCAAGGATACGCGCCGTACGACAATTTTGATGAGTACAATCTCGGGTGGAACCGTCCTATTATATATAGTAGGGCCCCGGCAAATGTCAGTATTGATGTTGTGCCGTTTTTTTATTTTTACTCGAGTCTTAGGGTTTTAGAGGATTAGGTATTTGATTATTCCTAACGCTCTAATACTCTAACATCTAACATCTGTACATATGAATACCGAACACCTCCGCCACAGTGCAGCACATCTCCTTGCCGCCGCAGTCTTGGAGTTATATCCAGACGTAAAATTAACTCTTGGTCCTGCGATTGAGAATGGTTTTTATTATGACATTGACTTTGGTGACGTCACGTTGTCAGTTGAAGATTTACCTGCAATTGAAAAGAAAATGAAAGATCTTGTGAATGATTGGAAAGAATTTTCACACAAGGAAGTGTCATTAGAAGAAGCAAAAGAAGTGTATGCAGGTAATGAATACAAACTTGAAATGATTTATGATATTGCCGAAAAAGGAGAAACAATAACACTCTATACCTGTGGCAATTTTACAGATCTTTGTCGTGGTGGACATGTCGACGAACCAAGAAAATCACTTCGTGCATTCAAACTCATGAGCGTCGCAGGTGCCTACTGGCGAGGTGATGAAAAAAAACCAATGCTCACACGTATTTATGGTACAGCCTTTGAAACAAAAGAAGAACTGAAGGCGCATCTAGAGATGCTCGAAGAAGCAAAGAAGCGAGATCATCGAAAAATTGGAAAAGAACAGAAGCTCTATTTTATCGATGACATGGTTGGCAAAGGACTCGTGATGTGGCTCCCAAATGGAGTGACAATTCGAGATGAAATAGAAAAGCTCGCAAGAGAAAAAGAAGCTGCAGGTGGGTATGTGCGTGTTGTCACGCCACATATCGCAAAGCAAGAATTATTTTTGACATCAGGACATTTGCCATATTATGAAAAGGACATGTATCCAAAGATGGAGATGGATGATGGGACATATTATATGAAAGCCATGAATTGTCCACATCACCATCGTATTTATCAGTACGAGCCACATAGTTACCGTGATCTTCCGCTTCGTTTAGCTGAGTATGGAACAGTGTATCGCAATGAATTGTCTGGAACCTTGGCAGGACTTTTGCGTGTGAGGGGCATGGCAATGAATGATGCACACATGTATTGTCGAAAAGATCAGATCAAGGATGAGTTCAAGGCTGTGATGAAACTCACCATGGAGTATTTTAAGATTTTTGGATTTGAAAAGTATTGGTTTCGTTTGTCAAAGTGGAGCCCAGATCATACGGAAAAATATATCAATGAGCCAGAGAATTGGACCTATAGCCAAGACGTTCTCCGTGAAGTGCTAGAAGAAATGAATGTGGAATTTGTAGAGGTAGATGATGAAGCCGCTTTTTATGGACCAAAGGTAGATGTACAGGTGCGTTCAGTGATTGGGCGAGAAGAGACGATGTCCACGATTCAGCTCGACTTTTTGGCAAAGAGTAGATTTGGTTTGTCTTACACCGATGAAGAAGGAAGTGAAAATAACGAAGTCTTTGTGATTCATCGCGCACCACTCTCTGTACATGAGCGTTTCCTTGCATTTCTCATCGAGCATTATGCTGGTGTCTGGCCAGTATGGATGTCTCCTGTCCAAGTACACATTGTACCAGTATCAGAAAAGCATGTGGATGGTGCACGTGCTATGGTAGCAGAGTTTATTGCGGCCGGTATTCGTGTCAGTATTGATGAAGCCGATGAAACGGTCGGCAAGAAAATACGCAATGCGACAAAGCAGAAACATCCCTATATCCTCGTAGTCGGTGACAAAGAATTGTCTGGAGAAGACCTCATGATTCGAGTGCGAGGACAGGAAGAACAAGAGTCAATGTCAAAGGAAGCCTTTATCGAAAAAGTGAAGAAGGAGATCGCAATTCGTGCGTAAAATATGGGAAAGAAAAACCGCCATCACGGCGGTTTTTCTTGTTTTCTCTAGGTTCTGCCTAATATTCTTTTCCAAAAACTTGGATTTTTCTTTGGTGCTTGTGTAGTATTATCCTCTTCAGGAAGTGTTATTGTTTTTCCTTCAAAGATTGCTTTTTCACCTGCATTGAGTATTTTACCAAGTCCATCTCCTACTGCTTCAACAGCTGTTATTGCTGGGCTCTTTGGCAGCGTTATTGTTTCTGAATCTTGATCGAATCCCTCTTGGTGAATTTGTTTGCGTAAACGATCTGTTTCTTTTGCGTCTCTTTTTGCAGTTTTTGAAGTAAGAGCCTCATCCTCTCCACTATTTATTTTGTCTGCTGTTTTTGCCCACTTTCCTTTTTCAGTTGCCACCGTTTTTCCTCTGTACATTGTATTCGTGACTGCGTCGGCTGTATTAGTCAATATGTTTCCTACCCCTTCGGCTACTTGTTTTCCTAGCCCGTGCTTTAATTTACCAGTTTCAGATGCTACATCATACCCTTTCTTTGCAATTTTTTTGTCTATACGTTCTTGCTCCTCTGGCACATATGCTGCTTCTTCAATAGCGTTATTTTCTTCGAGAATTTGTTCGTCTTCTAGTACTTGATCTGAAAGTTTGATAGAGTTTTTTGTTTTTGGTGGTAGTTTTCTTTTTACATGAACTGTTGTATTTTTGGAACCTGAAATGATTGGAAGAATTTCCATTTCTTTTATAACTTTTTGTTGATGTGCAATGGCATCAACTCTTTCCTGGGGATCTTCGTTAAGGTCAGGGAGCAGCGCTGCAGATTCGTCATCAGGCAGGGTAAGTTTTTCTCCGTGTTTTTCGAGTTCATTCCTCCTTTGTATATCCCCTGGGTCCTCGTCAAAATTTGGTGTAAATTTTTGATTAAAATCTTCCGTTTCTTCAGCAGTAAACTCACCTATATTATGATTCGTCTCGGTTCGTTCAAGTATTCCTTTGAATCCTACGGAAAAGACTTTTCCTGTTTTTTCGTCTTGAAGTGACACTGAGGAACCATCTTGACTTGAAAGATCTTCTCTTACCATACAATTCATCTTTTTCCCTCCTTTTGTTTCGTATGTAAGGTGAACGGTTCCATCCACATTACGAAGAAATTGTATCGTTTGTAGTCCGTCACTGAGAATGAGAGGCTCATTTTTTGGTTGCTCACGTTTCATGAGTTTTAGAATTTCATGGTGTGGCAATGATGATGCATCTGGGTTTCCTGTCATATAAAATTACATTAAGTCTTTTCATATACTATACCGTATGTCTAGTATTGGGTCAATTTATTTTGCCTCAACCTATTGATATTTCTCAAATTCTTTGCTATAATCCTACCCCGTTGCTATAGTAGCCTTGAAAGCAACTGATATATTGATATGGAAAAAGAGCATAAAGAATTGCCAAAATTGATCGTAATCCTCGGGCCTACTGCGGCTGGAAAAACGACCTGGGGTCTTACTCTAGCAAAAAAGTACAATGGTGAGATTATTGGTGCAGATTCAAGACAGATTTATAAAAAATTGGATATTGGTACTGCGAAGCCCGTAGGGGAATGGAGGAGAAATGGGCTGCGACGGTCGTACATGGTTGAGGATATTCCTCATCATATTATCGATATTATCGATCCTGGCAAACGTTTTAGTGTTGCAGAGTTTCGAGATAAAGCCGTGAAGTACGTAAAATTGATTCACAAAAATAACAAAATTCCTATTGTCGTGGGTGGTACTGGATTGTATATTTCTTCCCTTGTTGACAATTTTCATATTCCGCACGTGAGTCCAAATAAAAAGCTCAGACAAAGCTTGGAGGAAAAACCTATGGACGAATTATTTGTCCTTTTTCAGCGTATGGATCCAGAAGGAGCAAAAGTCATAGATAAACAGAATAAAAGACGGTTGCTTCGTGCTCTTGAAGTATGTATTCTTTCGGGTGAACCGTTTTCTCAACAAAAGAAAAAAGGGGAGCCACTGTTTGACATTCTCCAGATAGGTATTACTGTACCAAGAGAAGAATTGCATACACGTATAGATGCGCGAGTTGATCAGATGATAAAACTTGGATTGGTAAAAGAGGTTGACTTGCTTCTTAAGCAAAAATATTCATGGGAACTTCCTAGCATGAGCGGTGTTGGATATCGACAATTTCAAGAATATTTTGAAAAAGTAAAAAGTCTTGATGAATGTATTGACCTTTTGAAAAGAGATACTCGCCGTTTTGCCCGTCGTCAATTGACATGGTTTCGCCGCGATTCCAGTATCAAGTGGTGTACATCACTTGAAGAAGCAGATGTGTTGGTACAGTCTTTTCTTCAAGAATGAAATAATGGTATAGTATATATCTATGCCAAACAATCTTCCTTCAATGCTCGGACGTGTAGGAATGAGTCATGCGACTCCTCAGATTAGTGCGCATGCACAAAATTTTGCGACGTCAAAACTCAATCAGCAAAAAGAACGTGATGCTGCGAGTGTCTCAATGGGGCGAGTGATCCAAAAAAAAGAATACGGTGAATCAGGAGGACCTTCGACGTCTATTGATCACATTATTCAGGGTTTACCAAACCATGGAGATGCGTATAAAGGGTATACCGATGAAGAACGTGATGAAATACGGACACGACTTCGATATCAGCATATTCGAAAGATGAATGAAGAAAAAAAAGTTGCCGCAGATGCTGTCGCCCTTAAAAAATCTCAAGAAGAACAGGGAGGTCTTCATATCAAAACAGGTGGCACCTACAGTTCTTCTGGATGGGGAGGTACACAAAAAATACTCAAAAAAGAATTTAAAAAAGGAAAGTATTCTACGTATAGAAATTTGTCAGGATCTGATAAAAAACATCTTGAAGATATTATCAAAGAACATAGTGTGCATGGGTATATCGGTGGAGGACATTCATATAGTACAAAAAAATCTATGGGACAAGCCTCATGGAAAAAGTACAAAGAAGGACAGATCACGAAAGAAGATTACAAAGATTTCAAACGTATTATTCGAGATATGGAGTAGTCAGATTTTTATCACTCTTAATCTATTAGAGTAGGCTTCCCAGCCTGCTTTTTTATATGCCTGCGCAGCTTCGAGAGGGTCATGAGCTTCATAGATTCCACGACCTACGATGATCACATCACTTCCTTTTTCACCAATAATATATTGTGGTGTGTTGTATCGTTGTCCGAGTGTCTCATCCGTATTGTTCATCTTTACTCCTGGCGTCATATGAATCATCCTTGGATTTTCTGATAGTTTTTGTTGAGAAATAAAACCAATCACAAAGTCATTATATTCTTCTCCTAGTGCAACTGCTTTCGTAGTGTATGCTCCCGTTGCCATAGATCCAGCAGAACTCATTTCAGCGAGGAGGAGAAGTCCTCTTTGTTGTTTCATACCCACTTCGCGAAGTCCTTCAATAATTCCAGGACCGGGCAAAATGTGGGCGTTGGTGATATCTGCCCAGCCGGCGATATGGTAGATGCCACCTTGGTATTGATGTGTTACCGTATTGCCGATGTCTGCAAATTTTCTATCTTCAAAAATGAGAAAATTGTGTTTTTCTGAGAGCTGTTGAAGCTGTACAATTAGTTCTTGATCGAAATCTTCAACAATATCAATGTGTGTTTTGAAAATACAAATTTCAGGACCAATCGTATCAGCAAGTTGGAGAAGTGATTGTTTTGATGTGACATCTGCTGAAAGACAAAGATTTGTGTGTTTTTCATCCATAAGCAAAAACAACTTCTTTGCTGTTTTATTTTCTGTATATTGTGCACGTTTTGTATATGAAAGCATATTTTATTTTTTGGAGTCTACAAATTTCTTTCCATGACCGATCGTTGTGTTTATTGGTATCCCTTGTTCGCAGAGTGGGCAAGCATCAGCAGTATAAAGTGACATGTTTATGTTGGCGAGTGGAGTAAATGGTACACCAAATGTTTTAGCTGTTACCTCTGGGTTTTTGTTTACCATGACCGATGCTGCAATCACATTTCCTCCGCATAATTGCACAGCATCTATTACTTGTCTGAGTGATCCTCCTGTACTGGTCAAATCTTCCACTACGAGAACGTTTTTCCCAGTAATAAGTTTGTCATACCCACGTGTGAGTGTGAGTCCTCCATCTTTTTTTTCTGCATAGATACTCAAGATTTCTTTCCCCAGTATTTCGGACAAATGATATGCCGTCCATTGCGAAAGAATAATACCACCGAGTGCTGGACCAGCGATGATATCGATAGGCAGATGCTTGTGCGCTTCGGCAAATGCTTTGCCAACACTGCTCACCTCGGCAATATGTGGGTAGAGGGTGTCTTTATTAATATAGGTATCAAAATGTGCACCAGACGTGCCGACAAAGTGATCGTTGTCGAGAAAGGCATTGACGTCTTTGAGTGTTTGGAGGATATCAATCATATATTATTACGTTATGCATCTCATGCCACCTCATAGCGAGGTATGGATTCCACATCATGCCAGTCGCACTCATGGCAATGTCTGCACCAGCAGAGAGATATTCATCAAAGTGTTCTGGTTTCACGACTCCACCCACACCGAGGAGTGTCAGTCCAAGTGCTTCTGTAACGATAATATCTCGTGCATTTTTTACAAATTCCAGTCCATAACTACGAATCGGACCGCCACAGATACCACTTGTTTCTCTTCCTACTCCGAGCGCTGGTGCACCAGATGCATTTGTTACTTTTCTCCCAATGGTATTTATACCACAGACACCTCGTGCGCCTGCTCGTGCTATAGAGGTTAATACATCTGTGAGTCGTGCACGATCCTCCATGTAGCCAAGTTTCACAACGAGTGGTACGTCGCCAATCGTTTTGACAATACGCGTTGCAATATCACCAGACGTTTTTGGATCCATATAAATACTTCCTTCAGTATGTTTGCCAACATTTGGGCAAGAGAAGTTTACCGTGATGATATCTGCACCGGCCTCTTTTGCAAGGAGTGCTGTTTTAACAAAGTCTTTTATAAAATCTTCTCCTGGTCGTTGTGTTCCTACGACTGATACATTCAGTACCTGTCCGTCTATGAGCGATGCTTTTGCTTTTGCGATATCTTTGAGCAGATACTTTGGGTCATAGCAGCCCATGCCAAATGAATTTGTCACAGCAAGATGTTCCATATCGTGTGGTTGTTTGTTTGTTTGGTGGAGTGTTGATTCGTTGCGAGGGAGCTGTCCGTTTACGTCAATATAAATCATGTTTGGTACAGAATGGGTTTCATGCGCAGCACTCCGTATTGTTTTGTAGGTAAGTACATCAAATCCGAGTTTTGATGCAAGTGCAATATACTTGCTGTTTAAAAGTGGGCCTGCTGGTACACCGAGTGGACTCATGATCTTGTGTCCGAGAAAATCGACCCATTTTTCTTTTGGGGGAAGTGTTCGTTCTGGGTATGCTCCATCAAAAAATGGTCCTTCTTCTGCATTGTCCATATACGATTTTTGTATATCGTATATAGGAGGATGGTCTGGAAACCAGAGAGGAAGTGAAGATGCCATATATATCAGCGTATCATAGTGAAGAAGAGTTATACTACCTCATGTTCTTTTTCAAGAAGCCAAAGCATAATGGCTTTTTGCATGTGCATCCTATTTTCTGCTTGGTCAAAAATAATAGCGTTGGGGTGATCAACGGCATCTCGAGAAATTTCATATCCAATGTGGCACGGCATACAATGCATGATTTTTGCTTGTGGTGCATAGTGGTCAATCAACGTAGCATTGAGTTGAAATGGCATGAACAGTTGTTTTCGTCGGTCGTATTCTTGTTGAAATTGTGGTTTGACATGCCCATTTTCAAAAAATTCCATATTCATCCATGTGTCTGTATGCACATAATCTGTATGTTTCAATGCTTCTTCGAGATTTGTTGTACGTGTTACCTTTCCCGTGTGTTCTGCCATGCGGTTCAGTGCATCGTCGACACTGTCTCTGTCGACTTCTGGTGCGGCAATAGCAACTTCTATCCCTAGTTTTGCACACGCAAGCATGAGCGTATTGGACACATTGTTTTCAATACTAAGCCATGTGATTTTTTTCACATGTTCGATGCCACCACTCTTTTCATCCATTGTGAGGAGATCACTGAGTGCCTGTGCTGGATGATATTTTTCACTACATGCATCGATGACTGGGATACGATTGATCGATGCCGCAAGTTCCACATCGGATGCATGTCCTGCACGAAACATGAGGACACTGCCATATCTCATGACCGCCTGTATTTCATCTTTGAAATCTGTGAGTGAAAATTGTGTTGTTTTTTTATCAAGAAAAATGGCATGTCCACCGAGTTCTGTCATGCCAGCTTCAAAGGAAAGACGTGTTCGTGTCGATGATTTTTCAAACAACATGATGAGTGTTTTGTTTTCAAGATATGTTGTTGGGATATCTTGTGAACGTTTTTGCTTCAATTTTTTTGCGAGAGCAATCATGGACAGAATATCTTCTCTTGATTGTTCTTTGAGCGAAATCAGATGACGCATAGATTATGTATGTGAAGGATAATATATATTGTTGATGACTACGCCGAGTGGCCAGCCTTTCAGTTCACGCCCTGCAAAAGGTGACCATCCACACTTTGTGTACATGTCTTGATCACGTACTGTTTTTATGAGATCGAGATCCACAATGATCCATGTTTCTTTTGGTATGTATGAAAAAATCTTTGTACTATTTGTGTGCATAATGTCGACAATACGTTCGAGTGTAATTGTTCCTTTGTTGTATGCATCGATCATAAGTGAAAGAGCTGTTTCAATACCAGGAACTCCGGATGGCGCTTGGCCATAGGGGAGTGCTTTTTGTTCGAGTGTATGCGGTGCGTGGTCTGTTCCAATTGTATCGATCGTCCCATCCAATATTTCTTGCCACAGTGCTTTTTGGTCTTCTTCTGTACGAAGTGGAGGATTCATCTGTGCTTTCGTACCAAGTGTGTCATAGTCTTTTTCAGATAAAAATAGATGGTGAGGAGTTACTTCTGCATATACGGTAATACCATCATTTTTTGCTTGTCGGATCAATGCAACTTCTTCAGCAGTACTCACGTGAAGAAGATAGAGTTTTGTGTGATATTTTTTTGCCAGCGTTATTGCATGTGATACTGCTTTTATCGCAGCGTTGCGGTCACGAATTTTTGAATGGTCATGTACATCGGTTGTTTCTGGATATTTCTCTTTTCCTTTTTTTAGTTCTTCTTCATCTTCTGCATGAGTCCCTATGACAATGTTGTGTTCACCCGCCATTTTGAACAGTGCTTTTTGCATCTCAGGATTATCCATGAGCAATGTTCCCGTGCTTGCCCCCATGAATACTTTGATGCCGATGATATCTTTTTTCAGTTCAGGTATTTTTTCAATATTTTCTTTTGTGGCGCCGATCCATAGTTTGAATGCAAGAGGCGAGTGTACTTCATCAAGCATGCGTTCTATGAGTGTTGTTTTTTCTTGCAGTGTTGTCTTGTTGATACAAGGTGGTGTGTTGTTTGGCATGTCAAAGACACTTGTATATCCACCAGCAATTGCTGCCTTACTGCCCGTTTTCCAATCTTCTTTTTCTTCTGTACCTGGGATTCGAAAATGTACATGTGGGTCGATGAGTCCTGGAAGTGCTACTATATTTTTTTGTGCTCCATATGTGTCAGGAAGCGGAAGATCAATATATTGATTGTCCCATGTACGGATCTTCATATTATGAATAACGATATTCGAGGATGTCATCATGTTGGAATTTCTTTTCACAATAGTGACAGGTGAATTTGAGATGTGCACCACCATTGCTCACATGAAACAGTGTATTCATGTGTTCTGCATTAGTAATACAGCTTGGATTTGGACAGACAATGAGTCGCTCTATTGATGTTGGAACAGTGACCGAAAATTTATCTGTGACTTCATAATTGTGTATGATATTGATTGACGAGTGTGGTGCAAAAATGGCTACCTTATTTGCTTCTTCTGGTGTCAGGTTTCTGAATTCTACTTTGATAAGATCTTTGTGTCCCAATTTTTTGCTTGGCAAATTTAATCCTACTGTGACGATTGTATCATCGCTTGCCAAGTTGAGTACACGAATGATATTGAGTGCCTGTCCAGCATCGATATGATCGATGACAGTTCCTTCTTCAATCGTAAATACTTTGAATGAGCGAAGATCCTTTGTTGGGTGTGAGAATGTTGTCATATTCATATAAAATTAGGCGTGTAATGCACCAAGGACAAGTCCAAGTAGTGCTTGCCGTACATACAGACCGTTGTGTGCTTGTTCAAAATAATATGCATGTGGCGTTGGATCTATTTCTTCTTTCAATTCATTCACACGAGGCAGTGGGTGCATGATGCGCATCGAGGGTTTTGCTGGTGCGAGCATATCTTTTGTCAGTACATACACATCTTTGACTCGTTCATATTCCATTTTGTCTGGGAATCGCTCTCCTTGGATACGAGTCATATAAATAATGTCTGCTTGTGACATGACATCCTCAATGCGTTCATAAAACGAGTATGAAATGTTATGTGCGTTGAGATCTTCACAAATGTATGATGGCATTTGTAGACTTTCTGGTGCGACAAAGGAAAGCGTTGGATTGAAGTGGATGAGTGCCTGTGCCAGTGAATGGACTGTTCGACCATATTTCAAATCACCAATAAGCGCAATGTTGAGTCCATCAAGTGTGCCCTGGCATTCTTGAATAGTGAAGAGATCGAGGAGTGTTTGGGTAGGATGTTGATTTGCACCATCACCTCCGTTCAATATTGGTTTGTCAGTTGCTTCTGCTGCACGTCGTGCAGCTCCTTCTGCAGGATGTCGCATCGCAATAACGTCGGCATACTGTCCAATAATTTTCATGGAGTCGTAGAGGGTTTCTTTTTTCTTTGTCGATGTGACGCCTGCATCTGCAAATCCCATCACGCCTCCACCAAGTCTTGTCATGGCTGTTTCAAATGATAATCGTGTTCTTGTCGAGGGTTCAAAAAAACAGCTTGCCATAACTTTATGTTTGAGCAGTTCTGGCTGTGGTGTTTGTTTCAGTGACTTTGCATGATTGAGAACTGTGATAATTTGCTCTCGAGACAGTTCTTTGATAGAAATAATGTCTTTGCCCAAAAAAGGAGATTGGGGTGGTGCAGACATTATTTTTGTTTTCAATTCTTCGAGAATGTCTTCTCGAGTAAGCGTCGACATACGATCGATATCTTCTTTTGAAAGTGCTGACATATGGTGTGTCATGACAAATGAATAAAAAAAAGACCACTCAATGATTGAGTGGTCTGGTGTTTTCAGATTGTGGTCCTCCAGTATATTGTGTCGCGGTAGCGATATACATACTTCAGACACTGTATCATGGCTTTGTATCCATGACAAGTGGATTGTTTTTATGACAAAGATAATTTCTCTCTCAGTAATTTTTCAATCACTTCTGGATCTGCACTTCCTTCAGTAGCACGCATACACATGCCGATGAGGAATTTGATGGTGGTTTCTTTGCCGGATGTAAATTCTGCTGCTTGGGTAGGATTGTCGGCGATAATACGGTCGACTATGGCACCAAGTTGTATTTCATCGGACACCTGGCCCCAACCTTTTTCTTCCATGATATGCGTTGGATCTTTATCAACGTTGAGGCCTACCATGATGAGGAGAATTTTGTGTGCATTCGTAGCGTTTACTCGTCCAGTATAAATAAGTGCAATGAGCTCAGCAAAGTTTTCTGCTGAACAGGCTACATCGGCAAGTCCAATTTGTTTTTCATTCAAAATACCCCCGAGTTTACTCGTAATCCATCCACTCGCGAGGCGAGCAACTTTATTTTTCTTTTGATCTATGATGTCATCGCTATCTCCTTTTACCTCTGGCAGGGCATGAAGCCATTCAAACAATTCGCTCATTGTTTGATCGGTAAAATTTGTCCAGATTTTATCTTCTGAAAGAAAGCGAGCATCTGCATAGGATAGGCCGTATTCGGCGTGAAATCGCGCTCTGGTGGCTTGTGGCAGCTCCGGGAGGGATATATGCCCTGCGATAGATATTGGATGAAATGGAGGTATATCTGGGTCAGGGAAGTATCGATAATCAGCGGCATTTTCTTTGATTCTTTGGAGAACGGTTTCTCCTTTGTCTTCATCCCATCCACGTGTTTGTTGAATCCAGGTTTCCCCCTTTTCTATCATGTTGGTTTGGCGAACAATTTCGTACTGAATACCTCGTTCAACCGCTTTGAACGAGTTGAGATTTTTTAATTCTACTTTTGCATTGAGGGTATGACCATCGAGTGGTTTTACTACGCCATCCACAATTTCAAATGTACCTGCTTCTTGTACAGAAATATTTGCTTCACATCGCATATGGCCTTTTTCCATATCGGCATCACTCACTTCTAGTGCTCGAAAGAGTATTCGTAATTCTTGGCAATACATTTTTGCTTCAGTTGCAGAGAGAAAATCTGGATCGGTGACAATCTCGACAAGTGGTGTCCCTGCTCTATTAAAATCAACGAGTGTACTGCCACTGTCGTCATGTAGGAGTTTTGCGGTGTCTTCTTCGAGATGGGCGCGGGTAATGCCAATGTCTGCAACATCTCTGATATTATCTTCTAGTACAAATTCAAGACGCACCTTGCCGTGTTCTGCAATCGGTTCATCGTATTGTGAGATTTGATAACCTTTTGGAAGATCTGGATAAAAGTAATGTTTGCGATCAAATTTTGAAAGTTCTCGAATAGAACAGCCAAGTGCTTTTCCAATCTTCACTGTCCATTCGATTGCTTTCTTGTTTGGCACGGGGAGCGTTCCTGGTTGGGCAGTACAAATTTCGCAAATATTCTTGTTTGGTTCGTTTTCGTCTGGATCATTTTTGCATGAACAAAACATTTTCGAAGCAGTTTTGAGCTCGACATGGACTTCCATTCCAATCACGGGTATGTATTCTGGCATAGGGGTTGAAGAGGTTAACAACCCTTAGCTTACCAAGAGAACGTGAATTTGAAAAGACCCCCAGCATGGTTGATAGGGGTCTTTTTCTAAGGGATTATATGTTTTTTGTAGGAGGGGATAGAGGTGTGGAGGTTTTTGCTTCTGCCATTTGTGGTACCACGGCCCCCTGGGGATCCTTTTTTAATTCAAAGTAGAGGACCACCATAGCTATTGTAGTAAGTGGGGTGAAAATTGCTGTTGTAAATGAGTCAATGATTTTTGCCAAAAGTGACCATGTTGCAAACAATGAAGACGTTGGTGCTGTGTTTTTGAGAATATACGTGAGTGGCATCTCGACAATATTTGCTGCAATGACTGCGACGATGCCAAATACTACTGTTGGAAAGAATAAACGCCATAATACCTTCCACCATCGACCATCCACGAGGGCTTTACTCTTGTGCATGCCGTCCATAACATTAGTATTGTCAATCGTGACGCTAGCATATGAAAAGGCAAACCAGAGCATAAAGATAATTCCTGGTATAATGAGGAGAATCATACCTCCCAGGACTGCCAAGACAGTGAGGATTGTGACACCTATTGCTGGCCAGAAAATTTTTGTTGCGCTACTAAGTTCTGTCCCCACTGAGCTTGATACTTGTCCTGTATACGCGTGAGCAATAACACGAATAAAGGCCACATTGCACCAAAAACTGATAGCACTAAGAAGTAATGCGACTATTAAAAAAACAAGATATGACAAACCGAGTCCACCCAATGTTTTTCCAGAAAAAAAATTGGTGAGTAAAAATTTTGAGATGATGACGAGCGCTCCAGGCACAAATGTGAGAACCATAAATACAAAAAACCGCTTGAAATTGTTTTTGTAGAGTTTGAAACTCTCTACGATGATATCTGTGATACTCATGAGCATAGAGTAAGAATGTTGGTGAATAAAAAGGTTATATTAATTTTGGTAGAATAGTATCCCAAATGCTTGTGTGAATTTTCTCCGGTGGAAGAATATCATCTCCTTCAACACATTCCAGTAAGGTAAATTCTGGGAATTTTTTTGCGATATCGAGATAGGCACGTTCTGCATTTCTCAGATGATTGAGATCGTTTTCGTGAATATCTCGTGTTTTTCCTTCTGTCAGATATGCCCGTTCATCTTTTTTGTCTACTAGACGTTGTGAAATTTCTGGGGTGACATGAAGAATAATGTTTATATCCGGTCGTGGAATATCAAAAATAGTATACTCCAAATGGTAATTCCAATCAAAATATTTCTGTCGCTGAACAGGATCTGCGATCTTTCCACCTTGGTGTCCCATGTTTGATGCGACATATCTATTTGCTATCACAATCTTTCCAGCATTGAGCCAAGATTCGATTTTTTCCTTTGCGGCATACCGGTCTACAGCGTAGAGCACTGATGCGCGATAGGGGCCAACTTCGTCTGCCGTGCCAAATTTTCCATTGAGATAATCTTCGACCAGTGCAGCACTTTTTTCACCATACTGTGGAAAGCTAATTTGTTCGACATCGTGTCCTTCTTCTTTGAGTTTTTTTACCAGCAGTTCTGTCTGTGTTGTTTTGCCAGATCCATCGGTGCCTTCGAGCATGATGAATAAACCCGTAGAGTTCGGGGTTCGGGGTTCTTGGGGGGAAGTAGGATTTGGGGACATAGGTAAAAAAAGGAAAAAGTGAGAATGCTTCCTCCCCTATGAGGGGAGGTTAGGAGGGGTCTTTAGTAATATGAACATTCGTACTGTCTGCAGACCCCCTCCAGCTCCCCCTGATAGGGGGAGAGATGTGCTAATCTTTTCTTTCATACCTGACAAACGAAAATCCATCATGATCTTCTCGCCAGACTTCTTTCCAAATGTGTAGATCAATCACAGGAAAAAAGGCATCACACGCTTTCACCTCACCGTCAACATGGGTGATCTCGAGTGCATCGGCATACGCAATCATTTCTTTGAACACTCCTTCTCCACCAAAGCTGACAATCTCTTTGCCTTTATGTGCATCGACTGCTTCTTGAATAGAAGAAAAGCGTTCCACGCCAGCAGGGAATTCATATGATTCATTTCGTGTAATAACAACATTCGTGCGATCTGGAAGCGGACGGCGATGTGGTGGAATAGACTCCCACGTATTGCGTCCCATGATCAGTACTTTTTTTCGTGTTATTTCCCGCATACGTTTCATATCTTCTGGAATATGCCAAGGCAGATCGCCTTTTACGCCGATGCAATTATTTTTTGAAATGGCTGCTACTAATGTTATGGACATACATCAAACAGCAATTGGAAATGAAATTTTGTCATAACTTCCATATCCTTTTTTCTTTGTATCATTCGCGTTCCAATCAAAAATAGATGTGAAGTGTTCTGTTTCAATAGTGCAGAGGTTGTATGTGTTTGGATCTCTGGTGAGTTGTTCTTTCGCCCCATCGATATGGTTGCTATAGATATGTACGTCGCCGAGAAATCCTAATAAGGTTCCTTCTTTATATCCTGTTTCTTTTGCGAGGAGGTGAAGGAGGAGCGCGTAGCTTGCAATATTGAATGGCAACCCAAGCATAACGTCAACAGATCGTTGGTTCCACAAGAGATTTAGTTTGCCATCGAGAATCGTGACTTGAAATGCCCAGTGACATGGTGGCAATGCCATGGTGTCGAGTTGTTGTGGGTTCCACGCATTTACAATAAGACGACGACTACTCGGATCTTTTTTGATCATCTCAACAAGATTTTTCAGCTGATCAACACCTTGATTTGTGTAGTCACTATTCCAATTGTCATAGGGCGCATTGTAATGTCGCCATTGGAATCCGTACACTGCCCCGAGATCTCGTTCGTCTGCCATGTTTTGTTTTGTTTCCTCGTCATGTCCGTATGACACTTTTTTTGGGTTGCACCATTCATCCCATATGTGGCAGTTCCGTTCTTTCAGCCATTCT